>OJVY01000068.1_pt1 | contig 61498 bp, 69 predicted proteins | sample 1600301 | NCBI WGS metagenome assembly OJVY01 (sample SAMN04436925, study PRJEB24849) | human gut metagenome | biome: human gut; feature: NICU; material: stool | host: Homo sapiens | place: USA: Saint Louis, MO | collected 2012-05-22
TAACAACTTTGGTGTTTGATTGATAATTCATCGAATGCAGATGATAGGTTTGAGCGGTGCTCATTATTGGATTTGTGCCGTGATTGAAATAGACAGGAACGGATTGGATAGACATGTCGTCTGTATCCTTTGGTGTGTAGGTTTGTTCATCGTCTTGAATTTGGGCTGATCCCTCTCTTTCATTATGATAGGGACTAGCAATCGTATCGTCTTCCCAATCTAAACGTCCTTCAGCTTTCAACCAATCACCAACATTTCCTGTTGCTGTTGTTTCAAAAGTAAAAGTAATCTGTTCATTATAATCTAAAATTCCAAGATTATTTGTACCATTAATATCTGCGATAGTCGCCGGCGCACCATTTTTTGTGATGCTGCTTGGATCAATCACTAAACCTACTGGAAGATTCAGTTTCGCATGTACATCCTCAGCTTTCTTCACATTTGTACTCTCAATTATCCATGTCCATTGGATATTTTCACCCGATTTTACTCTCTTCATATTTGGAACTAATGTATGTTCTAGTTCGCTTACAGTGATAAGATAAATTGTACCATCAAATATCTTTGTTCCACCTATAGCTCCTTCGACAAGTTGTGTTCCATCATAGGAGAAATAAATGTACTCATCACTAATAGATGGTCTAGTGACATTTGGTATAAAAATTTTATCACCATTGTATGCAAAAGAAGGTGGAGGTGAGATGATACTACCATAAACTGATAAGCCTTGTCCAGCAGTAGTTTTCAAAATATCAACTACTGCTTCTCCACTGCTAGACACAAAAGGAACAGGTATATATATTGTTTGTCCACTAACATTTAAATCTGCTAATTTATCTAAATTATACGCACTAGAAATATCTGCTATATGATTTCCGTAGCAATTTAAGTTCGTTAAATTCACATTTGATTTGACATCTAGTTTGTTAAGTTGATTAATACTACAATCCAAAATTATTAACGATGACGCTACATATTTTAGACCGTTCAACATACTAAGCTGATTACTGGAACAGTATAAATATCTTAGTTCTATGTTAGTAGTTATGTCTAAAGTGCTAAGTTGGTTATGAGTACACATTAAATTTTCTAATGCTGTATTTTTCGCTAAATCTAAATCGCTAAGTTGATTAGAGCTACAACCCAAAACGCGTAACATTGTATTTTTCGTAACATCCAATACACTAAGCATATTAACTCCGCACTGTAGTTCTCTTAACACTGTATTTTTTGTAATATCTAACATACTAAGTTGGTTCCAGACACAATTCAAATAAGTCAGCCTCGTGTTATTTGTTATATTTAAATCCTTAATTTTATTATCACGGCAATTCAAAATTTCCAATAACAAATTATTACTCAAATCTAAATTACTTAAATCGTTCCAGCCACAGTCCAGATTAATAAGATTTATATTTTTGGTAACATTTAAGTCATTAAGCTGATTATTCTCAGATTGCAGTTTTGTTAAGTTAACTGCATATTCAATCCCCTTAAGACTTGTTAAGGATTTGAAACTTACATTTATCTCAGTCAACGCCGCCATATCATCATCTGTCAACTGATTTTTGTTCTTCCCAAATCCAGACCATGGACCACCATCATTCGTCGTACTTTTATCTTCCCGTAACAACTTTGCAAAATCCGCATCAATATCCATACCTTCAATCAATGTTGTCGAAAATGGTCTAATCCCACCCCCACCTCTCGGTTGTCGCTTAAGCTTCTCCTCATTATCAGGTGTATCCTCTGCACTAGATTCAGTAGTCAGTGTGTCTTCCGTTGTCAGCGTCTCGGTTTCTTTCTTTGGTTCGCTTTCTGGTTCTTCTCTTGTTGGTTCTTTTATAGTAGAAACTTGATTCGCGGCTTTCTCCTTGTACTCCTTCAACGGATCATCCGCCATTGAACTGATCGTAGTTTCACCTGTTGGCACTTCTTCGAATGTTTCCGCGGAGACTAGCGAAAAAGGAAGAGATGAAGCAAGTAAGATCGCTAGTCCAAGGGTTTTACAGAATTTCTTGTTCATCGTCTTCCTCCTCCTTTAGTCGGGTAAAGAGAAACAGCCAGAAGCTGCAGGCGACACAGAAAAAGCCTAGCCACTGCATCCCTGTATGGCGGAGTTCTCCGGTTTTTGGTAAACTGTTGCGGCTTTCCCTCGCGTAGTAATTTCGTGCACTGCCTAAGGTATAAGGCAGGACATTGTTAAAGGGTACCCATCTTGGTTCTTCGTAATAAGGCATTGGCGTTGGATCAATTGGTTCTTTAGGGTCGACCGGATCTTTTGGATCAACGGGCTGCTCTTCTTGAAAGCCGATACCTATCTGATCCTCCGTTTCTTCCCCGAAAGCAGAGAGCGGGGAAAACAAGGCGAGAACAGAAAAAAGTACCAGCCATTTTTTTCGTTTCACATCCCTCACTTCCTTTCATGCGCTTGGGTCTGCCATTGTTTCTGACGATGGATCAGATAAGCGATCAATCCGATCAAGGCAATGATTAAGCCAAGTGCGACCCAAGGGACCCAATCGGGTACGAGCACCTTATAGACCGTTTCGTCATTGACCTTATCCGCCTGCTCCTTTCCAATCGTGAATTCTTCTTCTCATTTCCACGTCCGCCCATCTCCCTGAGCACTTCCTTTGAAGACATAGGTTCCAGCCGAAAAACGCTCCAAGCCTAAAGGCATCTCAAAGTTGAAATTCGAGTTAGGTGCCACAGAGAAGTTCTCCATCTCGTGCTTGACGATGGTTTTGTTCTCGCCTTTTTTCTTCACGGCTCCTTTGATCACCATGTCCTGCAAGACTTTCGGCTGATCGTTCTGGATATTGGCAGAGACGACTTTTCGCCCATGAGACACATCGACATCGACTTTCTTCAGATGTAAGTCGGCTCCATGATTGAAGGTTTCCTCATCTTCCGTCAACATCAACGCAATCACTCGTGCGTACTCTGGTACTAATCCCGTTTTCTTCTTGTCCTTATCATCGGCTTTTCGCAAAAAACGAACAGAGCCTAATTTGACACCCGAAAAAGCCTCTTTTGGCATCTCAATCTCAAACTCTACGATCTTCTCTTCATAGTTTTGGACCGTGACTTCTTTGACACCGTCCTTCACTTTGACGAAACTTGTGATAGGATCTTTTAAGCTTTTATCCAGCTTGGGTTTCTCTTGCGCATAATCGATCGCACCAACGGAACTGCTCACGGCATCGTGAACCGCCACATGGACGGTCACCGGTTCCTTTTGCGTACTGATCACCTTCACCTGAATCGTCTGTTTCTGACTCGGTTCCATGTTTAAATAGAAGAAAGTTCGCTTCTTATCAAACTGATTCTCAGGAATGATGCTCTCCACCGTGTAGCCAGCTGCCCCTTGATCATCGGCCGCTTGGCTTATTAATGGGAAACAAGCACTAATCGTTATTAATAGAAAGAATAAAATACAACGGCGAACCGTTTTACCTCGTGTCATGGCGTCCACCTCCACTAAAAAAGGGGAGAGGAGACGCCCTCCTGCTCCTCTTTTCGTATTCATTAGATCGTGTCATCCAATGACCAAGTTAAGTCTCCAGTATAATGATGGCCTTTTTTCGCAATATTCGCTGGAACTGTTAATTTGATATTCTTCATTTCCATTGCTGTTGCCCCTTCAAATGAAGTCACACCAGAACCAGTATTCCCATCTTTCATGACCTCTGTCGCTGTTGATGCGCCTGTATTCAAGGTATAACTCGTAGACATTGTGGCAGTATGATTGATGGTTGCAGGAATGATCCCAGAAATTTCTGGTGAAACAGTTCCTTGGTAGCCATGTTTATCTGTATCAAATTTCAATACTGCACCATCTAATTTCGTTGCTGGATTTGACGTACTCACTAAATCCGCAACTTTTGCAGTTAACTTCCATTCTACGTCAGGATCACTAGAACCATGAGGACGTGTGTCTTCAACGACGGTATATTTCTTCACACCGCCTACTTCGTCTTGTTCCGCAAAATCTTGTACCGCTGTATTCACTGTGTTTGATGACCCAAAGTCTAGTTCAATCGGTGACCATTTAATGTTTAAAGCACCGGTTCCCCCTGGTTGGTGAAGTGAGAAGCCAATTCCCGCCTCTGTATCCGTGTTATCTACTTGTGCCGCAAATGCCGTTCCTCCTGCCGCAAACAGCCCTAAAACAGTCGCGCTGGCTAATAGTCCAGCAAAAATTTTTTTCTTCATCTCTTTTTTCTCTCCTTTTTTATTTTTTTGAGATATCTATATCGAACAGCCAACGCTATTGATACCAAAAAAACTGAAAAATAATCAAAAAGAAATGGTAGACTTATACAGTACGAGTTATTTTCGGCGGTCTGATCTCTTTCTTGTTTTAAATAAAAAAAAGTAATACTTCATAAGACGCAGAATGACGCGTCAAAATGACCCTGACGGTTTGTTTTGACGGGTGACGTATTTTTCAAGCGATCGATTAAATAACATAACAATAGTTATATGGGTGTGCATTCTTAATGTTTTCTTAACATTAAGTGTTTCATTCGATCGGTTTCATCCATTTATACTTTACTTATAATTGTTAGCGCTTACTTCAATGAGGCAAAAACGGGCTATTCCGTCAAAAAAAGATTAAGTTATTTTCATTAAAAGTTATGTGAGTTTTAATAATAATTAACTAACTCGCCATAGCTTCGATCGCATAAACCGCCGTCACTCGTTCTTCCAGCATCGAATCAGAATACACATCCAACGTCATCTTCGTAGAGGCATGTCCTAATAGTGCACTGACAGAAGTAATCCCTACTTTGGCTTCCAAACAACGGGTCGCAAAGGTATGGCGGAGCTGATGAAAATGGATATTCTCTAGTCTTGCTTTTTTCCGCAATTGGTGAAAATGATAGGTTAAGACTCTCGGTTCACATCCTTTATCGCCAATCGAAAAGACAAATTCCGCGTCACTCTTTTCCTTCAATCTCTTTAAAAGCTTCCATACTTTTTGATTCATGGGAATAATGCGATGGGAAGCTGTACTTTTTACTGCATCATAATTAACGATTGTTCTCTGATTGTCGCTGCTTTTGACACGATTACAGGTTTGAGTGATGGAAATAATCCCTCTATTAAAATCAATATCTGACCATTTTAATGCCGCGATTTCCCCGATCCGCATGCCGGTATTTAACGCCAAAATTACCGCTTGATCTTTGTTATCATCGCTCTTATCTACTACTTTTAGAAGAGAACGTTGTTGCTCAATCGTTAATGCTCGAACCTTTCTTGGGATTCTTTTTGGTAATTTCACCGCATCACATGGGTTCTGATAGAGTAGTCCTTGTTTTTTTGCGTCATTAAGAGTTTTCTTCAATAAGCAATGAATGATTTGAATACTGCTTGGTGAGAGTTTTTCTTTCATAAAAATATCGATGATTTCTTGAATACGCTCTGAGGTGACTTGGTACAACGGTGTAGTGCCCAAGTGAGGAAGTAAGTAGCGAGACAACTTATAACAATAATTCGAGTACGTCGAAAGCTTAATTGTCTTCTGAATCTCCTTTTTCCATTGAGTCACCCATTCGCTATACGTCATCATACTTTTCCCGTATAACTGAATCATTCGATCCGATTGTTGCTTTAAGGGTAATAGCTTATCTCGCACCGTTTGATACGTCTTTCCATACACATAACCGTATTTGATTCTACCGTTACTTTTTCTGCCGATCGCATAGCGGCCTTCCCATCGTCCATCTTTTCTATAATAAATGTTTTCTCCTTTAGTTCGTTGCTTATTCATAAAATAACCACGCTTTCTATCTGGGTTGACGATTATTTCTGACGGGACCTGCAATTATTACTTTTAATTAAACTTTCTAGTAAGTTTTCACCATTAAATAACACCAAATGTTAAATACCTCCTATAATATTTAAATTATTATTGCAACTCCTTTTATAATATCCTATAATTTGTAATATAAAGTTATTGGAAGACAAATATGAATAGTTTTTTTGGTTATTTGTCAGATTTCTTATTTTTATTTAAAACAAGAAAAAAGAATTATTACTTTTTAATTGTATTTCTTACTTTTCTCATTTTCCATCTTCACATAAAAATTAATCCTTCACACATCCATAAAATGTCCTTTTCTTGGGTGTTTTCTTTATGCCTTCCCTCTCTTAGTTCTTTATCCTCTGTTATCAAGCACTTGTTTTTCCAATTATTAAGATTCGCTATAAATAACAAGTATCACCAAGCATAATTTACGCATTTAGAGGATATAATACCGAAAATAGAACATCGATTGTGTATGCAAATGTTTACTTAAGCTAAGTTGCTTTAATTTCTAATTGTATCTACCGTTATTTTTAAAAAGAATTTAGCAAAAACACATAGTTATTTTTAGGTATACTAGAGGCATTAAGAGTTGAGGAGTGATGCATATGTCAAATGAAGAGTATTATGGGAAAATTTTGTATAACAAACAAATGTCAGAGGATTGGTTATCATTATTGGAGGATGCGCCAGCATTTAATCGCTTTGATTTGAAACCGATTACAGCGCTTTTGTCGGCACCTTGTGATTTGGGAACGCTGGTGCTACGTGAGGAGGAACATTCTTTTCATGATCGTGGGACTTTAGAGACCTTGCGGAGTTTCTATCAGACTCATCGTTTTTTTGATTATTCAATGACACGGCGGTGTTTCAAAGTCATTGACGGTTTTTCTTCTTATAAGGTACCTTTTGTGAACTGGCACTTTGCCTTGTGTCCGTTAGAGTCACCGGAGAATGGAATGTGGGTCAATCCGCTGGAGGTCTATCAGCTGCAGACTATTCGAGGCGTCTGTTTTGCGGAGCTGCGAAACGGCGTGATCATCGAGCTTCCTATTCAAAAGCGCAGCTTCATCGATCAAGCTGAAAAGGCGATTTATTCCTTGTGTTATTTGCGGCGTGAATATTCGATTACGCTTAATTATAAAGGTGGTCCGCTGGATTATTTTCAATTGCCGGTCACCCCTTTTCTTTTATCATTACGGAAACGTCCCCTTCTCCAGCATTGGGTCACGGATCGAGGTGTTTTTCATCAGAGGTATTTGAGTGAGGTCTTGAGGAAGCATCAGGAGAGGAATTAATAGAAGAATGAGTGTTTCTATCTCTTTGTTTTAATGGAAGAATAGTGATTAAGACCAAAACGAAAGGATCGTATTGGTCTTATTTGGTTTGGATGAACATCTAAGATTAATTTTCTTCAGCAACTTATTTTTATCGGGGTGAAATTGTTTTATTAGAATCGGTCAATAAGTATTTTCTCAAAAAAGAGTCGTCGTTTTTTACGTAACTTAATTACGTGATGAAGATTATTATGTTACATCAGCTTTTATGAATGGCGTCATTCAAAAAAAATTAAAGCATTGCTTCTATTATTGTGAGTAGATAGACACCAAATAATTAGGTCTAAATTTGATTATGACCCAATTATTTGGTTAGGAGAATTTACTATGGAAGATGCATTACACGAGAAAGGCTTATTATCTTTTTTTAAAGAAAACCTGATTGTAGCTACTCACTTGATTCAGACAAATAATCTCATTGTTGAAATCGACGCTGATGTATTAGATGCGGCATTCTATTTTTTGAAAGAGTAGCATCCCAACACTTTTTTATCTCCAGACCAGAAAATGTATAACTATTACATTTCTCCACAAGAAGAAAATATGATCGTAAATCAATTACATGTAGACGCTTCTTTGAATAAAGTTAACGACAATTTCTATACACCTAAACTTGAAAAATTATTGATTGAAAGTTAGGGCTGCTAACTTAGTTGTTGAGCCTCATGATCAAAAAAAAAGTACACAGAAAGATCTCTATATACTCTAAAATCGTATTTTGATGCAATTTTCACTGATATTACTTGTCATAATCAATTGTCGCATCTGACACAAATGATTTACTTAATAGGATAAGATCACTGATATCAGACTCTTCTTTATATAAAGATAAGCAAACTAAATCAAAGTAAAAATTGTAAAAGTTTTCAATGTATTTAGAGTAACGAGCTATTTCATTGCCGTTGCCCATATTTAATGCGTAGCAGTATGAAATTTTTTTGATCTCAGCTGCTAAAATAGAATGTCTGCCATTGCTTCAGTCTGGAATTAGAATATTTTTGATCTTTAAACCGATCGAGCAAAGTCTACTACTGGAAATACTGACTCGACACACGGGACTAAACGCTCTTTTTGTTAGGAGAAACATCTCTACATCGGAACAATCGACCTTTCAATCGGAACAAGGACTATCTCTAAAATTACGTGCATATGAGCTGATTGATCTATTGCATCGTCTACTCTTTCATCCTGTTTGCCACAAAAAACCGCTTGGGGCTTTCCCTAACGGTTTTTTTCGTGTTTCTCTATTTTGGCATATTATTTTCGTAGTGTGACCAAGCAGAATATACCTTAACTACTTTATTCTTCTTATCAATCGTATAAACAACTCTATGCTTTCCATTGATTCTCATAGAATACATTAGCTTGTTTTTTGGACGTAATTGCTCAAAATTTCTAATTTGAGTATAAGGGTTCTTTTTTAGCGTTTCGATGATTTCTTCATAGTCAGATAGCAGATTTATTTTTTCTAACAGCGGTAAATGCTTTTTTCTTACTTCTTTATGGACTAATACCTTCCAATCGCTCAATTATGCTTCCTCAAAATCATCCTCAGATTCGCTTTCCATAAGGCTAAATACATTATCAAGCGTACCTGTTCTATACAAATATAATTCTTCTTGAATCGCACTCCATTCACGTTTAGACATCATGATTACTCCATCATTTACCCCCTCTTTATTCGTTAAGGTAACTTCAATCTCGCTGTTATCAGTTGCTACGCCCTTCAAAGTTTCAAATAAATTCTTTCTTAAATTCGTTGGTGTGATTACTTCCATGACAAGCCCCTCTTTCTACATGTACGTTATCACGTACATTATAACGTACATCTTTAGTTTTATCAAGCTTCTAACTCCTTATAACCGTCAAAATAAGCCTCCATTTGAATGACTGTAGTCGCCTTAAATAGCTTCTCTCGCTAGTGCCTCTAATCTAGCAATGGACGGATGGCAATGCTTAACTATTCCAACAAAAAAAGTGAACCTAAAAAAGGACTCACTTCACATACGATTCAATATATTAGTTGGTTCGATTAAGTTCATTTGTAATAATTTTCCGAAATAGAAAACTTACACAAGAGAATACGAGTAAAACAGCCATCATCACAATCAGCGTTATATCATAGTTTCTGAAATGAGTCCACTCACTCCAAAAGAGTATCAACAAAAACAAGAACAGTACACTGCTGAGGCTTCCACTTATTATTAAGCATACTTTTCCAACCTTTAGAAATTTTGTGTACCAGTCCATAATATTTCTACCTCGCTTTTACCACAACTCAATCCAATCGTTATTTGGTATTAAATCAATTTTATCTATTCTCATAGCAATCCATGCACCTGGATCAAAAATACTGTCAATAGTACCATCAATTACTGTACTTGTAAATACACCGGCAATTGCTAATCCTATTTTATCCTTAACCTGTTTCACTAACATTGGAATAATCGTTTCTTTCAGTACTTGCCTAACTGCTTGCTTACCCATAGTTGCTAAAGACCCAATACCTAAGAGTTTTATGATGCATAGCTCCCATCATCACCAAGCATCTCGTAAGTCCCATAAATACTTCCATTATCCTGTTTATGGATTGAGGAAAGCTTGTGCCGTTCATCATAATGATTAATATAAATAGGTTTACTATTTGCCTCCCAACTATAACAACCTAATTCATTGTAAGTATCCAGTTCCTCTTGAGAATAGAAAAATCGATCAAGCGGCAATTTGATCGATTCATTCTCAGTAAGCCTCATTCCACAGTTCATTCAATAGTGAATGGGCTTTTTTGATGGGAAATGAATAGATTTTTTTGTCAATCCCATTTTGCAGCTTAAATTTCCTCTACTTTACTATTTAATGCCTCAAGACTTGTCATTAACTACTAGAAATCCTTTATCCACCCAATCACTCCAGACGTCCGTCCTTTCCACATTCTAGAAATCGGAAAACTCACCATTTTGTTTAAAGTTACCCCTATTGAAATTCTTTTATGTATCGAATATTTATTGGATCTCCATTAAGCACCAAAATAGGAGCTGTGACAAAAGACTTGTCATAGCTCCTATTTCCGAATAAACGGTGTTCCAGAAGTAGCTTCTTCGGAAATAAGCCGAAATTTCACAAAAATTTGAGAAACAATTTTCGGAAATTCCTTCTTATTTCTTGAAGCTGACCACTTCTGTCACAACCTCATCATAATAATTATCTTTATTTGTAATCCTAGTCAGCGCCAAATAATAAAGATCAATGTGTCTCTATTAAGTACGATATAGATTGTTATGCTGCATCCTCTAGAATACCGAAAAATATTTTCGAACCTGTTTACGACTATTCCCAAATTTTATTTTGCAGATTCTCTTTTCACTCTTTCAGAATAAATTTGTTTGATCACATAAATGGCTATGAACAAGGCAAACATACTAAGCAGGCCAAACATTACCCTCTGGCTATTGCCGGTCAGATTACTTCCGACGTAAGAATATACGAGGGTTGCTGGTAATTGTCCTAAGCCTGTAGCGATCAAAAAAGGGATTGGTTTGATTGCCGTCAGTCCGGCTGCGTAACTGACAAAATCAAAGGAAATAAATGGCAATAATCGACAGATAAGAATCGTGTGCTTTCCATATCGATCGAAATACTCATCCAACTTTCGTAGTGAAAAGTTCTTATTTAGCTTCTCAACGAAATCTCTTCCAGCGATTCGAGCAATATAGAAGCACAGTAACGATCCAGCCATTGCACTGCTCCAGGAAAGAATTGCCCCTTGCCACCAGCCAAATACCGCAGCATTCGCAAATGTTATCAAGAATGCTGGTAACGGAGCGATCACTGATTGAAACATCATTAGGAAAAATGAAATCAAAATGGCCCAAGTACCAAACGATTTTATATAACCGATAATACTTTCGACACTCATTGAACGAAACAACATTAATACCTGAGTAAGTTTTGATTTAAAGGCAGGGACGTACATGATGCAAATGGTCCCTAGCAATACTAGCAGTATTAATATGATTCTAGCAATTTGCTTTTTGTTCGGCTTTTTCATTATTTTTCGACATCTTCTACTTTAGCCCAACGATAATATGAGCCGTCATAGTTTTTCACATTCTTGAATCCGCACATATCCATCACTAATTGCATATAGGCTGATCGAATACCAGCAGTACAATAGGTCACGATCTTGTCATCTTTTGATAACCCTGCGTCTTCAAAAAGTTTGGTTAATTGATCGTTGCTCTTAAGGGTGCCATTTTTATTGAACAGGTCAGTGAATTTCACATGAATCGCGTCAGGCAGGTGACCACCTTTTGCCTCACCATATAATACTTCACCCTCGTATTCTTTATCTTCGCGAACATCCACCACTTTGTACTCATCGTAATCCGCTTTTAGCTCATCAGTTTTGATCATATGATCTTGGTTGACCGAATCAATCTCAACATCAACCGATTTCAGTTCTGTTCCTTTTTTATTAGTTTTCAACCCAGCGTCTTTAAGTGCGGCATAACCGCCATCAACCATTGTCACATCTTTATAGCCAGCGGCAAGGAGCTCCCAGGCGATCCGGCCGTCGTCTCCCCAGCCTTCTTGTGCAGAAGCAAATAGTACGACTTCTTTGTCCTTCGCGATTCCTTTTTCACCTAAACGTTCCGCTAATTTCTTGGGCTCTAACACTAATCCCCAATTTTCATCACCAGAGACACCATTTTCGACATCTGCTAAATATTGCCAAGCCATCGGTACAGCTTCTTTCACAGTTCCTTTTTTCGCCGCATCTTCACCTCGGGCATCGATCAAAATAATATCATCTAAATTGTCCTTCACATAATCCGCATCGACAATGTACTCTCCTTTAAAACTAGTTTTTTCACTCTTAGCTGACGATTCCTTCGTTGAATCCTCTGTCGCGTTATTTGAATTTCCACAGCCTGCGAGTCCCAAGCTAAGTACAAGTAATGACAATGCCAAAATTTTTTTCATTATAATCCTCCTGATTTAGAGATTGATCCGTACAATCAACCAACAATTATTTTTTGTTTCATAGATCGAAGCAATAAATGATGTCAATTCCGTCCAAAACAGAAGTCAGTTTTATAAACTTGCGCGCAAAAAAGAAACATACCAATTAGTATGCTTCTCCAAGCTTGCCTTCAAAAAGTGATTTTTTTCACATTATTAAAGAAGCTAGAAGTGGAGAAATGAATTCATTTACTCTCTTAGAGACTCTAAGTTTGTTCGACACTCACAGTCATAGATGTAATGTAGTCATTCCTCTCACCTCCAACTAAATTTCATAACGATGGCCTTCAGTTAAGAGTATATTAAAACGCTTACCAATTTACAATGGTATTTAAGAAGTTCTCTAAATGCTCATGAACAAGTTCGAGCGATTTAGAAATGGGCCTTAATTATTTCCTTTTAAAATTTATCTCAGCGGAGGTAACCTTAGTTGCGGAATTGGGTGATTTCAAGAACCTTTTTCTTAATTATATCTCTGGTTTTTCTAAACTGAAAAAGTATTTCCTCTTCGGTCCCTGTAGCTTGTGCAGGATCTTGTAAATCCCAATGAACATGAGTCACTCCTTTAGGAATTGCAGGACATTTATCTTTTGCGCCTCCGCAAAGTGTTACGATTAAATCAGCATTCTTGAAATATTCCATGTCTATTAGATCAGATGTTTGATTAGAAATATCGATGTCATCTTCAGCCATTACTTGTACTGCTCTAGGATTTAACCCATGAGTCTCATTACCTGCACTTCTACTCTCAAAATCTGATTCAGGTAAAAAGCGATGGCCATAGCCTTCCGCCATCTGACTGCGACAGGAGTTTCCAGTACATAAGAAATAAATTTTTTTCATTGTATCCTCCAATAAGTATTCTTTTTGTTGTTTTATCAATTATTGTAAAACCAAAACATAGATATATATCTATGTTTTGGTTAAAAAATTATACCCCTAATGGGCTAAAGTTTGGTTGCTATTCTTCAACAGCGAATTTTCCATTTGAAAGTTCAGCTACTTTTTCGATCCATTCTAATTCATTGAAGGAACGTGCTTTTAACACCTCATTTTGTGTCTCAGCCGCGAACATACTTTGGTTGACCAACCACCATGTATGAGCAATTTTTGCACGATCTAAATCCTCATCTAATCGCATTGATTCATAGACGGGCGTCGTTTCTGGTAAGGTCACCATTAGTACTTCCGTTTCTTCTTCGTTCTGAAGTCGAGGCAATAATTTTTGAATCGAAACAGGTACCTCTCCAGAACTTCTTTCTACTTCTTTCGCATAGCTTTGAGTAGAATCAAGTAACAGCAAGGTATGGCCTGTTGGCGCCGTATCGATCACAACAATTTCATTTTCTGATTTGTCTACAATTTCCGCAAATGCCCGGAAAACAGCGATTTCTTGTGTACAAGGCGAACGCAGATCTTCTTCAACATAAGCGACATCATCCGCATTCATGGTTTCACGCGCTTTCGAAAGAACTTCCTCTTTGTAGGCTTCTAACTCCTTTTCTTCGTCGATATGACTAATGGAGATAGGTAAGTCGTTTGAAGAAATAAATAGATTTAAATGATCAGCAGGATCAGTGGTAGCTAAATGGACTTTCTTTCCTGATTGTGCTAATTTTTCAGCAATTTTAATGGCGACTGATGTTTTACCAACACCACCCTTACCCATGGTGAAAATGATCTTTTTATTTGTTCGAATAAACTCATTCACAATCAAATCTAAATTAGGAAAATCAATGCTTTCTTGTTCCTGCTCCACAATAGTAGGCTGTTGATCATTTAATAGGATTTGAAGCTTCTCTATCCCTGTGACATTGTAAGGTCGAAGAGGAATGTAGTAGGTTTCAAATTTCGTTAAAGATTCCGGCATATTGTTCAAGTCATTTTCCTGTTCCGTGTGTATTTCCTTTGAAATGGCATCATCATATGTTTCTAACAAGCCATTAACAACTAATTTTTGATTCGCAATACCCAATTTTAATAACTCTTCAGAGGCTCGCTCCGCTTCAATTAAAGGCGCTGCTTGTGGTCGGGTTACCAAGATTAGCGTAGTTCGCTTTTCATCCGTCAACGTTTCTACAGCCTTTTCATACATGTCTTTCTTGTTCCCTAAACCTGATAATTGTCCTAAACAAGAAACACCCGTGGTATTTTCATCAAGAAAATTATTCCATGCAGAGGGCAGCTGCAACATTCTTAAGGTGTGCCCTGTTGGAGCCGTGTCAAAAATCACATAATCGAATTTTTCTGCAACGTCTTTATCCGTTAGGAAATTGGCAAACTCATTGAAGGCTGCAATCTCTACTGTACATGAGCCTGACAATTGCTCTTCCATATTTACCAAAGCACTGTCCGGAAGAACGCCGCGATAGGGACCGACAATACTTTCCTTGTATTCTTCAGCAGCAGTAATCGGATCAAAATTGGCGACCATTAAATTATTGATTCCGTTTATTGTTGTAGGCTTGTTGGTTAAGGTAGTCTGGAAAACGTCTTGCAGATTTGAAGCTGGATCGGTACTCACCAGCATGACTTTCTTGCCGTCTTGTGCTAAGGAAACAGCGGTAGCACAAGCTGTCGTTGTCTTACCAACACCGCCTTTCCCAGTGAAAAATAGATACTTAGTTAGTCCCATCTTTTGGGGCATATATTGAAGCATAGATTCTCCTCCTAAATTAGACTAGGAAAGAGGCTGTTAGCAGCAGCCTTCACTTCCACCATTTCCGCCGCAGCAGCCACCAGAGCTTTTGGCGGGCTGAGCAACAAAGTGAACATCGCCAAATTTCCCAAATTCCTCCAATGTAGGGTAAGCGCCTTCTTTGACAATCTCACCATCAACTAAAGTAACTGGTAAAATATCATTTCCCTTTTCCTGTAGTAATTTTAAAATCGTTTGATTATTAACAAAGGCATCCGGATCGCTTGTTAAATTGTGGCGAGAAGCTTCTACTGAATCTAATCCTTCAAAAGTTTCAAATACAGATGTTACCATTAACAATTCCTCATCCACAGATGGCCCACATACTCCTGTTGAACAACACATCGCTGGTTCAAATAGTTCCAATTTTTTCATCGCTTTTTTCTCCTTTACAAATACAGTTTATTGTTTTACAGATGCAATCCTCTTTATCAGAAAATAACCGCATCATTGAATCCATAAATTGTTCGACAAAGCTCTCTGTTAATTGATAGTGATGCCAAGTACCCTTCTTTGTGACCAGAACGTTACCGGCCTTTTCCAATACTTTCATATGATGGGAAAGTGTCGGCTGAGTGAATTCAAAGTGATCTAAAATATCGCAGGCGCATAAGCTGCCGCAAGACAATAGATCAATGATTTTTAAACGCTTTGGATCAGCAAGCGCTTTAAGGATTACGGACATTTCCTCGTAGTTCATAAGTAGCCCTCCTAAACATAGACGTCTATCTATCTATGAATATAGATGAACGTCTATATATTGTCAATCGTTTCTGTCTTTTTCTTTAATGATACTTATAACACCTTTGGTAAAGCACTTTTCTAGGTCTACTATTATAAAAAGGAATCACCTTGTTCGTGGTTTTTGGTTTCAGACTCAATCGCTGAATAAGACTATTCACAATGGATAAGCTTCTTGCTGTTCGATAGCGACTGACCAATCTATAATGTACAGTTAAATTTCGTAACTCATTCAATACCTCCAAAGAAAAAATGAACTCTTCTTTTCCACCACTATTTACATCAAAATTACCCATTGCATCGACTTTCTTATTCTGAATATCATTATCCAACCCATGAAATAGAACAATCAATTCAAAAATCATCAATCTATTGACCATGATCCAAAATGACGGATTTCTGTAGGATGAAATATAAGGATATTTGATTTTACAGTAGTCACTATAAGAAATTTTTATTTCCAAAGTTATGGTTGAAAATTTTACTTATTAGGTAATCGATCCTAGATAATGAAACTGTACTTTTTGATCTCTATACATTAAGAAGACGCCTTCCCAAACTGTAATAATGGTTCAGTTCACAACATGAACTTTTTGATACAGTGAAAAATGCCTCACTTTCGATATTCCTAATACCTCCTCTTTTTTGACTTCTCAAATTCCTGCTTTCATGGTTTTAAAAAAATTTCCTTGCCAATTATTAAGAAGCACTTAAGGGAAATAGAAATTCCAAAAATTTAACGTGCAATTTTTTCGTAAGAAAAGCTGTTAAATCAACACTAAATCCCCATACATAAAACCCAAAATGTGTCAAAGTGGGCAAAATTGCATGAGGCTATGAAAATTGCAGACTTCTTTCATTTTTCACAAAGTAAAAGCCCGTTCTTATGGGATTTAGCTAAAAAATGGGATGAAAACACCGGCAATTTTGACCCCCAAATGTAATTTTGCCGGTTTTGACCGAGTTTGTATTTCACCTTTATCGTTAAGTCACCGGCCGGAACAAAAAAATACTATAACGGAGGAATGAAAAATGATTCAAAAAATCGGCAACAAATTACAAGTACAAATCGACGCAAGTGAAGACAAATTAAGAAAGGTGAACTTCCAAAACGTCATCGATGAACCAACCGAAGAAGCGGTGCTAGAACTTGGCACCATCCTGACAGAACTTTCACCAGAAGGCAGCAACCTAGACGGTGTGATCCTAACTAGCCAATCACGGTATACCAAATAAGGAAGGAGGAAATTAGATGTTTAAACTTGTCGCAACCTTTACAACCAGCTTAGGAAAAAAACAAACCTGGAGCCTGAATAACCCTGATCCCAACAAGACAGCAGGCGAAGTCAAAAGCTTATTGCAACGTCTGACAGGCATCAAACTTTTCCATAAAGACGGCGCCGATCTCTTCCATACGGTCGAAAGCGCGAAATATGTGGAAACAACTGAAACGATCCTATTTGATAACACACAGGAACAACCGTAGCATCAACGTTTGACTAAATTTGAGAAGTTGCGGTAGACGTACCGCTCTTCTCTATTAATAAGGATGTCAGTTCAACTTTTCGCAGGTCTCTTAGTCAGAAAAATAATTAGCATTAATAGCTAGTTTATCGTTCCAGCACTTTAGTTGAATGATATACGGCATTTGAATCGAACGATTTTTTTCTCTTAGAAAAAATTATTACTTTAAAACAAATAAGGAGGATAAGATCCATGAATGAACCACTTTTAACGCACCAACAGATTTTTACACTAAAACCCGAAACACTTGAGGCACGAATCATGACCTTTTATCAAGAAACACAAAACAGCAGCTTAACGATCAAATATATTATGGCTTTACGCATCCGTTTTAGACTTGGTGCGCAGGAGTTTGCGAACATTCTCAGCGATCTTGTCCGCTATTTGTTTATGAACACCAAGGCTACACGTACCATGAAGCGCTTCTTTTATTATTTTCAGGATTACTTTGCGGCGCCTGAATGGAAACGGCTGACGATGAGGGTCTTCCCTTTGAGAAATTTTGGCAAGAAAGTCTTGTCTGTCGCTCGTTCATTGGTTTCAATTGTACGGCCTGAAGAAAATACGGAGCCTTGATAAGAAATACCCTACGCAGAGAATAAATGAGAGGAAAGAAGAAAAATGATCACTGAGTCTACAAAACTGGTCACAACTTTTTTTAACAGTGACCGCAAGAAACACAACTGGACCTATCAGGACGTGGATACAAGCTTGTCGGCTGAAGAAATCAAAGAAGCTTGCGAACTATTAACGACCTTAGACCTTTTTGAACAAGACGGCGTAAAACTATTTGATTCTGTTGTCACGGCAAAGTTTGTCTCTACCAAGGTGACCACGCTGTTTGACCTGAAAAACGAGATTGATGTGGATCAAACTGAACCGTTTTATGAAGCGACCTGTGAAGAGGTTGGCTGTTTTGAAGTGTCAGAAAAACAGGAAGAATCCGAGCACATACAGCTCCAGCTTCCTGTGGCGATTGTGCCCTTTAGTAAAACACAATTATCGTTAGAGGCTAATGAACCTGTCACCCATCCGGCAACTGTAGCCGCACCTGCCAACCGATCGACTGAACAGCCAACAAGGAAAGAAGCAAACAACAAAAAAGGCCTGATCCAACGAATGTTCAGGCGAAAACAGCGGAATAAAGACGACCCAGCGGATCATGAATCTGGCAGTTAACTGTTAGCATTCTCCATTCTATCTCGCGTAGGACACTGACACCTGCGATTGTGATTCCATCGCAGGTGTTGATTAAATCTATTTGAAAGAAGGGAATTGAAATAACTATTTTAGCTATGTTATAAGAAGGAACCCTCATTAAGTATCTATTCGGTGGAAGTGTCCCGATCATGGGTGTCTTTTTGACGATGGTTGGCTTAGACCTTTTTACTGGCTACGCCGAAGCACTGAAAAGCCACACGTGGGTGTCTTCTATTAATCTTTACGGACTATTTACCAAGTTCATCACATTTTCAACCATTATTTGTGCCGCTGCTTTAGACAAACTGGCACCCGTTGTAGGTATTGATTTGCCTATCAATGTCGCCTTGATTTGGACTGCTCTCTTGATTCTGTATGAGATCGGTTCGATCTTAGAAAATGCCCATGCCTTTGGACTAAGGATCGCTTGGCTGCAGAAATGGCTGCGAGTTTTTGAACAGGATGTCGGGGATTTGCCTGATAAGGATGATCAGGAGAACAATGTACAATAAAAAAGAGAATCCAATTGCAAGTGCTGAAGTGGACTTGTAATTGGGTTGTCTTTGCGTGGGGCAAAGTAATCGTCTTTTTGAAATTACTATCCAGTCTTATTTAATGAACTCTCCTTAAACAAAAAAGCCTAACTTTGCAACTAGACTTTGTTTTTCGCACTCTACTTTTCATGTGAAACTGCTCTTTGTTTTCTCTGGACACAATATCCCTTCTCGCTCAATGAAGCGCAATGATCTTCTGATCAAACAAATCATCAATCGTCACTAATACGAGGTTTTCGTGGATTTTTTCTAGTTCACGCGCTTGCTCTGGATACGGCGCTTTTGAGAAAAAATAGAAGTAATACTCATCGTATCCCGGTAAATAGGACGCATGGCTCATTAATTTTTGAATTTCCTTCACCGTCTTCAATTGATTGCGCCATTTGCATTCACCAATCAAAATTTTTTGCTCTTTCTTGTTCTCCATCACAATATCAAATTCACGTTCATCAGAATCCCCTTTTTGCTTCTTCCCTCGCAATGAACCTGTACGTTTAGGAAAGAAAAGAATTTACGCTCCCCTATTACTATAGTTCCACGAGGACGATTTTCGTTCAAAATGACTATGTGCTGTTAACTAAAGAGTTTTTGATTCAACGTCACCATCTCAACCATACCCTGCGCTGTTTCTGCACCTTTATTCCCAGCCTTAGTCCCGGCTCTTTCGATGGCCTGCTCAATCGTTTCTGTGGTCAATACGCCAAACATCACGGGAATTTCTGACTCCATACCGATATGGGCCACCCCTTTTGCGACTTCATTACTAACCAGTTCATAATGGGTGGTTGCTCCGCGAATCACTGCGCCTAAGGTGATCAAACCGCTGTATTTTCCACTTGCTACTAATTTTTTTGTGATAAAGGGAATCTCAAAGGCTCCTGGTACCCAATAGACATCAATATCTTCTTCCTTTACACCATGCCGCAGCAAATTATCCATCGCTCCGCTTAATAGTTTAGAGGTAATAAATTCGTTAAAGCGTGCAACAACGATTCCTACCTTGATTCCTTGACCGTCGAATGTTCCTTCAAATTGTGGCATTCTTTTTCTCTCCTTTTCTTAAATCGATAATAAATGATGAAATTTTTGTTTTTTCGTTTTTAAGTACGCGCTGTTTTCCTTTAAAGGGGCTGTTTCTAATGGAACCCGTTGGTGAACGTGGATGCCTCGTTCTTCTAGTTCTTTCAGCTTCTCCGGATTATTGGTTAACAAGCGAATCTCCTTGATGCCATAAGAAGCTAATATCTCCGCAGCAAATTGATACTCCCGTTCATCGGGTTCAAAACCGAGTTCGACATTGGCTTCATAGGTATCTAGACCTTGTTCCTGAAGCTGGTAGGCGCGCAGCTTATTCTTCAAGCCAATGCCTCTTCCTTCCTGTCGCAAATAGAGAATCGCGCCGATTCCTTCTGCTTCAATCATGCGCATCGCTTCATGGAGCTGCTCACCACAATCACAGCGATGAGATCCAAAGACATCTCCGGTTAGACATTCCGAATGAAGCCGCACTAGCAATGGCTGTTTTGGGTTTGAAATATCGCCTTTTGTAAGAAGCAAATGCTCTCGCTGTTGTTCATCCTCAAACAATGTTAATTCAAAGGACCCGTATTCAGTTGGAAGCTGAACCGTCGTCCTGCTTTGTGCCGTCAGATAGTTCGCTAGTTCCTCCACTGTGATCATTGGCAGCTGCCATTCTTCTGCTAGTTTTTCCAGCTGTGGACGGCGGGCCATAGAGCCATCGTCATTTAAAATCTCACAAATATAGGCCGCTTCACTTTGATTCGTCATTTTCGCCAAGTCTAACGCGGCTTCAGTATGTCCTCTTCGCACAAGTACACCTCCAGCTTTCCCAATCAGAGGGAAAATATGCCCCGGTTTGTTAAAATCTGTTCCTTTTGCCTGGGGATCGGCTAGTGCTTTGATTGTTTGTGCTCGTTCGCCAGCTGAAATCCCAGTTGTCGTTGACTGATGATCGACACTTCCGGTAAAGGCTGTCCCGAAGCTGTCTGTATTTCTTTCGACCATTTCAGAAAGCTGCAATCGTTGAGCTACTTTTTCGGAGATTGGTGAACAGATCAATCCTCGAGCATGTTTTGTCATGAAGTTGACCGTTTCAGTAGTCGCTAGATTTGCAATTCCTACTAAATCTCCTTCTGCTTCACGATCGTCATCATCTGCTACAATCACAAGTTGACCCTTTTTTAACTGTTCAATGGCGGCTTCGATTTTTTCTCTATTCATACGATGTGTCCTTTCTTTGGGCTTTGACATATTTTCCTAACAAATCCGTTTCAATATTGACCAATTCTCCTCGCTGTAAACTCCCCAAATTGGTTTGGTCCTTCGAGTGGGGAATCAGGCTCACAGAAAACAGGCGATTCGTGGCTTCTGTTACGGTCAGACTTACACCGTTAATTGCTATCGAGCCTTGAGAAATAATTTCACCAGTCAATTCTCTTGGGTAGTCAAACGTTAAAATCAAGGCATTTTCTAACACTCGTTTTTCGACTAAGCGGGTCGTTGTGTCGATGTGTCCAGCGACAAAATGACCTTCAATTCGACCGTTGAAGGCTAATGCTCGTTCCAAATTTACTTCGTCAGATACTTTTGCCTTTGAAAACGACGTTCGCTGATACGTTTCTGGCATAATTTCAACCGTAAATTCCTGCTCTGATTTTTTGACGGCGGTCAAGCACACACCATTGATCGCCATACTATCGCCAATCTGATAATCTGCTAGTAGTTTTTTAGACGCTCGGCAGGTTAACAGAATGGTCCTTCCACGAGGAATGATTCGTGTCAGTTTGCCCTTTTCCTGAATAAGTCCTGTAAACATCTGCTACACTCTCCTTCCGGCGATTCGAATGTCTGATCCCAATTGTTCAATTGATATGTCGCTTAGTGCAGTCACCTGCTCCACTAAGCGTGTGCCGGTAAAACTAGCTGTGCCATTCCCGCCGATAATTTTCGGCGCAAGATAGGTAACCAGCTCATCCCAATAGCCGCTTGCTAAAAAGGCATCATGGATGATAGCTCCGCCTTCAACATAAAGGGATTGAAGGTTTCTTTTGGTTAATTCTGTCACAACAAAAGACAGGGAAAGAGCCTGATTTCGAATGACTTCGACATGCTCAGGCAGAGGAATCTCGTCATCCCTTTCGGTGAAAATGAGCACCGGACTGCTGTCAGCTTGAAAAAGTGCGAGTTCTTTATGGGCCAACACTTCCCCTTTTCGATCCAAGACCACTCGGTAAGGAGGAAAATTATCTTCGTCGGTCGTTCCTAAGGTTGGATTGTCGATCAAAGCGGTTTGGCTTCCAATCAAAATCGCTTGATAATGCCCCCGTTCTTTGTGGACTCGTTTCAATGCTTCTTCTCCTGTTAAGGGTGTTCTTTGACCAGCTAACGCAATTTTCCCATCTAAGGTCATGGCCTGCTTCAACGTGATAAACGGCCGTTGCTGCTCATGATAAAAATTGTAATGGTGATTTAACCTTCGAACCTCCTCCTCTAAGATCCCTGTAATCACCTCAAGCCCTTGTTCCTCTAAATACTGTTTTCCCTTTCCTGCCACGAGGGGATTCGGATCAAGTTGGCCGATGACTACCCGTTTGATCCCACTTTCCAGAATTGCTTGGGTACATGGCGGCTGCTTGCCATAGTGATGACACGGTTCCAGCGTGACATAGAGTGTTGAACTTAATAGTTTTTCGGGAGTTTCACATGATGTCAGCGCATTTTTTTCAGCATGAGGCTGGCCATAAGCTAAGTGCGCGCCTTTTGTGATCACCTGATCATCTTTGACGATCACTGCGCCAACTAAAGGATTCGTAAAGGTTTTGCCTTTGCTCTTTAACGCTTCCTTGATTGCAAGCCGCATAAATTTTTCATGCATACCAATTCCTCCTTTCCAAACAGCTATTTCGTTGTAATGAATTTATTTTTCCAAAAAACGGGAAAAATAATTCTATTCTCGTTACGCATAGCATTTTTCTAACCTGCTGAAGCAGGAAGAAAAACTGCCAAAAAAAAGGCCTCGTGTAAGCACATACACGAGGCCGTAACAGATAAACTCAAAGAAACCATAATGAAAAAAGGATAGACCTTCCCCATCATATTTCAGATAAGTTTTTCTTCTCCCATCCAGACTTTAACTGTCGGTTCCAGACTCTCACTGGATCAACCGCAAAAAATGCGGGTCACGGACTTCAAGGCACGCCTTGTCACCGTCGGTCGGGAATTACACCCTGCCCCGAAGAATACTATTCAATTCACGAAAAATACTACTATTCTTTTTTTGAGTCGTCAACAGAATAATTTTAAAATAACAAAAAATATCAATCATAATCTCTAGAAAAACAGATCATTAAACCGTTATTTTAAATTTTCTCCATTACTTGCTATCACCTGCTTATACCAGTCAAATGATTTCTTCTTGCTGCGTTTTAACGACCCCTTTCCTTGGTCATCACGATCCACATAAATAAACCCATAGCGTTTACTCATTTCACCAGTTCCCGCAAAAATTGACCGTTGCTTCCAAGTCAACTATTATAAGTTCCTTAGCAGATACAATGGACTATCTTAAGAAGACGGATTGGAATGAGATTTATGATCTAATTGACCGTTGTGAGAAAATGTATATCATTATCCGCTAGTGCATAATATTTATTCCATTCAGAATAATTCTATTTAAGATTATTCTATATGGAATTATCTTTAGTATTTCGTTTGATTGTCGTTTCCTAAGTGCCCAACCTGCAAGAGCTAAAATTTTGCAATATGAACTGATTTTGTTGGGGAAGATCATTTACTTGACGGAAATGTTTCACTATAAAAATACAGAAAATCGTGATTCAACTACCACTTCCGATAGTTGAACCACGATTAATTTGTTTCTCTGATCTAGAATTGATCAACGATTTTTCCTAAACAATCAATTTAGTTATTTCAAATACTTTTTTCCCTTTCTCGTTCCTGTTCCTCCACAATTCGATGAAGATGGACGAGTAAATAGATTTTCTCTTGTTTTGTGATATCCAAGCCGTATTCCTTAGAGATAAAAATTTCAAAGGCTCTGATAATAGCAACTTCTTTGGTCATTTTTACGGCTAACGTTTGGTACAGCTCTTCCTTATCCTCATCAGGAAAGAGATTTCCCTCATAGACTCGTTCACTGAAATAATTTAGATGAGTCAAAAAGCGAGAATAAGTAAAGGTATCACGGTTTATTTTTCCGCCTACGATTCTTTGAACGATTTTTTCAAAATTATTCATCAGCTTGGTAATACTCTGATCTCTCTGATGGGAGGAGGATTCCAGCTTTGCGTTAACAAAATGAAGTCCAATGGCTGTGGCTTCACTATCTGGTAGTTGAATTTGAAGCTCTTTGTTTATTAAATCCACTGCCTACCTGCCGATACGATATTCATTTTTGTGGTAGAGCATCACATCAGGATAATTGAAGTTTTCACCTACGTTTCCCTCCTTGAGACGCTTTACGACAAATGAGATATGATCGGATAAAGACAAATAGAGGTAGTCCTTTACCTCTATTTGATAGCTGGTAGCGGCATGATCGATAATCTTTTTCACCAAGTTTATATAGGTATCATCCAGGGTGCTGGCCAATTGGACAAAGTTGGTTAGCATTTTGTTATCTGTTAAAATAAACACCTTTTCGATTTCATCGTCTTGTATTTCATGACCGATCGCTTTGTTATACCCAATGCCCTTTCCCATTAAAATGCATTCAGTCCCTGCTTCATCTAAGGCTAAAACGAGAGAATTATTCATCACTTTTAGCACCTGCATTGGCTCAACGCCTTATCTTTTCTCTAATCTGTCAGCCCGTGATTTTGAATCACGTTTTGATACCAATAAAAACTATCCTTAGGAATTCGTCTTAAATCCTTTAAATCGTGATCCGCTCTATTTACATAAATAAATCCATAACGCTTCTTAAAGCCTTGATGGGAACTTAATATGTCCATCACTGACCACGGACAATAACCGAATAATTCAACTCCGTCTTGAATCGCATCATAACAGGCTGCGATGTGATCGCGAAGATAATCAATTCGATATTGATCATGAATTTTTCCATCCTCAGTCAACACATCCGCTGTCCCTAATCCATTTTCAGTAATAATCAACGGTAATCGAAATTGACGATAACACTCATTCAGGACCAGCCGTAACCCCATTGGATCAATTTGTGCACCGTATTCTGTAGCGATTAAATGTTGGTTTTTCTCCACTCGGAAGTATCCATACAGATCAAAGTCAACATCTTTTTCCCGGGTTCCGAATGGGTGCGTTTCATCAGCTGGCAAATAGCTAGCTACGAGTGTCCGATAGTAATTCAGCGCAATAAAATCTGGTTTTGCCGCTTTAAGAATCGTTTTATCTTCCGGTAGTGTAACTGGTGCAATGCCCGCCTTTTCTAAATAAGTTTGATAATAGCCAGGATATTGTCCGAAGCAATACATTTCCAACGCATAATTTGTTTTAAAATTATCATTCATTTTCGCTGCCCAAATATCCATCGGCTTATTGGAAGCCGGATAGGTCATCGTTGATGAAACTGCTGGTCCGATGCTGCTGCATGGAATCATTTCATGGCAATCATTCGTCGCATGGGCATGAGCCACAAACATGTGATAATCCATTTGCGCCCGAACACGTTCTCGATCCTCCGGCTTCACATCGTACATATTCATTCGTTCGTCCACGCGAATCATCAAGTTTTGTTCATTATTCACTTGCCAGTGCTTCACTCGATCACCAAACGCTTGGTAGCATACTTGGGCATATCGTCTAAAAGCATCCACACAAGCTCGTGCCTCCCATCCATTATACTTTACAGCAAGCGCATAAGGTAAATCAAAATGATATAAGGTCACAAAAGGAACAATCTCATTTTCAATCAAGCAATCGATGACCTTATTATAGAAGGCTATTCCTCGTTCATTCACTTCACCGTCTCCATCAGGAATAATGCGCGCCCATGAAAGCGAGAAGCGATACGTTTTTAATCCTAATTCTTTCATCAGCTTGATATCTTCTTCATAATGGTGATAAAAATCACTCGCTACTTTTGTGTCCGCCTGTTGAGCAGAACGGGTAAATGAATTGTGGTCAGCAACAGATTCCCCTTTGCCGTCCTCGTCCCAAGCTCCTTCTATTTGAAAGGCTGAGGAAGAAGCTCCCCACCAAAAGTTTTCATCGAATTTTTTCATATAATTTTAGCTCCTTCATACTTTTTCAAATACATGATGTTTATCAGAATACAGCTCATCTGCACTTCTTGGGTTGTTTAAATTGCTGAATTCGTCAACAAAAATAATAAGCTGCTGTTTGTTTCAATATGATTATCTTTGGTTGAACCAATCGCTACATAATTATTCGAATTCGTAATAATTACTGATGTCGTTAAGTCATATCCCGCAGCTTCAATCCCTTGCATATCGAAGGAAACGATTCGCTGTCCTTTAGTCAAATGCTCTCCAACATTCACATGCTTTTCAAAGAATTTCCCATCCAAATTCACTGTATCAATTCCAATATGAATCAACATCTCAACGCCATTATCTAATGTTAAGCCGATGGCGTGCATGGTTGGATAAAGTACACTGACCTTTGCATCCATTGGCGCTACGATCTCACCTTTGCTTGGATACACGGCGATTCCTTTGCCCATTGCTCCAGAAGCAAAGACTTCATCTGGAACGTCCGCTAAGGAAATTGTCCGACCTTCTACCGGTGAATCTACGACTAAATCACTGTCCTCAAATACCAAATCATCGTTAATCGCTTCCTTCACCGCATCCGTCAATGTTTCCTGAACCTTCTTTGCATTTTCCTCTGGAAGATCTTTAAACCCTAAAACAACCGTCATAATACAAGCACCGCCAAACGCAATTAAACATCCTAACAGGTAGCAAACAAAGGCTTTCGTTCCTGCCTCTGCGTATACTGGGATCGTCAACACTCCTTGGTTAGCAAACGCATTTCCATAAGAGCCTCCCCAGCCCATCAATGCTCCGCCCAGCGCACCGCTGATCACGGCATAAATCATTGGTTTTTTCAGACGTAAATTGGCGCCATAAATTGCCGGTTCAGTGATTCCGAACAACGCAGTTACCGTTGCTGAAGCTGCGACTGTTTTTAAGTTTTTATTTTTCGTTTTCAAAAATACCCCTAAAGCTGCTCCAGCTTGAGAAAAATTAGCTGCTCCAGCAAAAGCTAGTAAATTTTGACGCCCGGTTTTGGCTACATCGTTGATCCCGATCGGAATAATCGCCCGATGCGCACCAAAGATAACCAACACACACCAGATTCCACCAATGAAGGCGCCTAATAAGATTGGGCTCAACCCCATGATATAGTAGTACGCCCAGTTCACTACATTACCAAAATAAATACCAATTGGACCAAAAATCATTAAGGTTGCCGGCACCATCACCAATAACGACAACGTTGGAACCATGATGACTTTTAATACTTCCGGCATGATTTTTTTGACGAAGCCCTCTACGTATGCCAAAACAAAAACAGCAATAATAATCGGCACAACGGACGATACATAATTTGCTTGTGTAATTCCGATACCGAATAAGGTCACTGGATTCTCACCTGTCATTAAATCAACAATTGCCGGATAACAAAGCGTCGCTCCTAAAATCATAGCAATGTAATCATTGGTTTTGAAAACTTTCGCAGCTGAACGTGCTAAAATGATTGGCATAAAATAAAAGAGTGCATCAGAAGCTGCGTTTAAAATGATGTACGTGTTGTATGTTTTAATATCGACACCATACATATTCAGCCCAATCAATGCTGCGACGGCTAAGATCCCTTTTAACATACCTGAGGCTGCGATTGCCGGAACCGTTGGGGTAAAGATTGCGGCTACTGTATTTAAAATTTTCGTTCCAATTCCAACCTTTTCGCCATCATCATTGTTCGTTTCCTCTAACTCACCCACCATCGGCATCAGTTCATCATAGATTTTTTCAACTTTATTCCCTAAGACGATTTGAAACTGCCCGCTTGCCTCAACAACTTGAATGACCCCTTCTAAATTTGAAATGACTTCTTTATTTGCTTTGCCTTTGTCCTTTAGCACAAAGCGCAAACGAGTAAAACAATGGGTCAAGCTGGAAATATTCTCTTTCCCGCCGACCTCTTCTAAAATTCGTTGTGCCACATCGTGGTTATCCATTTTTTAATCCTCCAAAAATTTATTTTTTGTGATCTTCGAGTTCCCTTGGCCAAAGGTCCGCGTTTTTTAACAAAAAAAAGATCAAATATACATAAATAACACCATGAGCCATGGATATCATTTACGTACACTTGATCTCGCCTGCATTACCAGTAACGCGTCAAACGAACGCGGTTATTAAATTTACATTCACACTATAGCATGTGATTTTTTCAAATGCAAGCGAATTCAAAATAAAAATTTTATTTGCATTTTTTTCTCATTTTACGTTATGCTTGTCCTTGAATTTTTAAATCATGAAGGGTGTGTTCATCATAAAAAAACAAGAACAAAAAATATTATTAATAATAGTCGCGTTATTTTGGTTTGCCCAATATGTTTATATCCCTTACCAGACTCCTTACTTAGCAGCAATCAGTGTATCTACGAGTTTCATCGGCGTGATTGTTGGCTCTTACGGCATTTCTCAGTTGGCACTACGCCTGCCTGTAGGTATCTTGGCAGATCTGCGACCGAATCACCGCTTATTTATTTCGTTAGGCACTTTGTGCGCGGGGATTGCATCCCTATTTCGTTTCTTTTTTCAAAGTGGTACTGGCTTTTTATTAGGCAATATATTCTCAGGCTTTGCCAGTGCTACCTGGATTTCTTTCATGGTTTACTACCTTAGCCTCCATGACAATCAAATGCAAACCGCTGCAACTGGAAAAATTATCATGATGAATAATATCGGCATGCTGATTGGTTTTATTACGAGCAGCCTATTATATAATCATATTGGCATGGCGAATATTTGTTTATTAAGTGTACTAGGAGGATTCTCAGGATTCGTTATTTCATTAAAACTAAAAAAAACAAAATCTAATGTAGAAATAGCTGTTAATGTAAAAGAGTTACTGGCTGTTGGCAAGCAGCCAAAATTAATTTTATTCTCTTTTTTAGCACTCATTCAACAAGGGATTCAGATGTCAACAACCATGTCCTTTACAAACCAATTAATCAAAGAGCAGGGTGCGACTGATTTTCAGGTTGGACTCTCCTCGATCACTTACATGTTATCAGCAGTTATCTTTTCTCGAATTGGTTCAGATATCTCTCTAAATTCTCAGCGCAGAAAATGGCTAACCTTCACATCGTTTGGACTGCTGGCACTTTACTGTTTTACTGTTCCATTGGTAAATGCCCTGCCATTTTTTTATCTTTTACAACTCATTCCCGGTGTCGGTACTGGAATCCTATTCTCATTACTCACTTCTGAAGCCATGGAAGGCATAGAACTCAATAAAAAATCAAGCGCTATGGGCTTCTTTCAAGCAATCTACGCGATTGGTATGACGCTTTTCCCTGTTATAGTTGGAGCGATCAATAATGCCATGAATTTGAAAATTGCCTACTGGGTATTAGCAGGCACTTCGCTTGTTGGTGGGGTAGTTGTTCTTGTTTATTACACTGTTCAAAAAAAGAAAGAAAATTTCAAAAGTTAGCTCCATGCTAAATTGAGGATAACAAAACTTTCTTTAGAGGAAGCTTGCTCTCCTATTTGTTTTTGAATATATGTGTGACATAAGAGGATTGAATAGTGAAATTTATAATTTGCATTTTTCCGACGTAGAATTTTAGAAGAATTCTCGTGCGCCTGTTATTCTTCTAAGCTTGCTAAAGCAATTAGAACTGCCGATACTCTTCACTAAAAAAGGAACGAAACACTCTTAAATAGTGCTCGTTCCGATTAATTGTAATTTTTAACTGTAATTCCATGAACCCTTGCTTCAAAGGGGTTAATTATTACTTACTCTCCTAATCGTCTATCTATTTGACTCTATTCTTAATACGTGTTGTTACACCATTTAGATTGTAACACTCTGCATAGTCACGAATCGGACGTTTGATATGATCGACTACATAACGTTGACCATCGATATTATGCGCCTTCAAGTTCTTGTACATTTTTTCGATTTCGGCTTTTACTTCATCGTCATTGAAGGTATAGTGACCGGCAATGTCTAGGATTTCCGCTTGAAGTTCGGCGTCATTTTGTTCCATGATTTGATCGACGGTTAATTCTTTTTGCTCACCGACCATCCATTTTCTCCAGCATTCGCTCTTGATCGCGTGTTCTAATAAAACATCCCGTGTGTTTGAAGCGTCCTTGACTAAACCATACTCCACTAATTTTGCTTCGACTGCCGCCAGATTCAAGTACGCCCGAGTTTCTTCCGTACCATATTGCGGCGCCACATTTGTTGCAGTGATTGCTGAAGGAATATGTTCTAGCAGTGTCACATCATCTAAGTAATCGCCGTTGTGTTCCTTCAATCCAACGCCGTATTTCTTTGCCATTTGGGCTAAATCATAGGCGTTTTTAAAGTTGAAGGTTCCGACTTGTTCAGTTTTACGGGTCAACGTTCCTGTCTGTCCAACAATGAAGGTCGGCATTGGCAATCCGCGTTTTTCTAACTCTTCCTTCAATTTAAGAATAAATGTTTCGTAGGTTTCTGTTGAAGTTAAGCCGCCATTGGTTTCTTCGGTCCCAACTTCATAGCCGATCTCTGGTAAATTCCGCGCTTTACGTTCTTGTTCACAAAATTCAATCAAATCCACTGTCCGTTCCAATACAGTATCTAATGGAATGACTTTCCCAACTTCGAACGGATCTTTGGTTGGATCGATCATCAATAAATCAAAGCCGGCTTCAATATCGGCAACGTATGATTTTTTCCCTAATTCCATCGCTTTTTCGGTTGGCAGATGGTCGTTGCGTTCTTTATCACGCTGCCAAGGTCCGCCGTGATCTCGACATAAGTAGTATAGATTGTCATAGTTGATTTCTGCCGCGACTTCTTCCACCGCTTTAGCAAAGGTAAATTGATTCCAACCATTTACATAGCCGCCGCCCAATTCATCTGCATCCACTTGATTCCGGCTGGCAATAAACATTACAGGATAATCATCATCTTTTGATAGCTCCAGTGTCGCTTGGACACAGTTTTTTGACATCGGTCCAATTCCTAGTAAAGTAGCACTTTTCCCTGTTGCCTGTAAATCAAGTAACCCTTCTACGACTGTTTTAATCGGTAGCTTTTCCATTCCTTGACATCTCCATTTCGTGTAATTAAATTTGAGTCCATGTTTCTTATCACACTTAAAGTATAAGGTGGAAATGCAGGCGTGAATATTACATTTGTTTGCAACAAGTCAATGCATCAGCGCCGTTACTTGTTGCAGAATCGGTTGGAACTTGTTGCAATTGATTAGAGCTCTCTATTCTGTTTATCTGTTATTTTTATAATGATATTTACACTAAAAAAGCAAGAGGATGTTAAACTCCATCTTGCTCTATCGCTTCATTATAAACACCTTTTTACTTCGCTACTTCCGCCTGTTCAGTCGCATCAGGCTTTTTTTCCTGACTTTTTTCATCGACTAAGCTTGGTTTCGTGAAATGCAGAATCCCTGCTGAGATTACTGCACCAACGATGATGGAAAGTGCATACCACAATTTACCGTTCACGACCGGCAGGATAATAAATCCGCCATGAGGAACTAACGCTTCTACACCAGTCGCCATACCCATGGCGCCACCGACTGCACTCCCGATAATGATTGCTGGCAGGACCCGTTTGATGTCTTTTGCCGCAAATGGAATCGCGCCTTCTGTGATACCGATCAGGGACATGAAGAATGCCGAAATTCCCAAGTCTTTATCTTCGGCGGTATATTTTTTCCGATCAACAAATGTCGAGATTGCCATTGCCAATGGCGGGATCGCACAAGCGATACGATGCGCGCCATTTGGCCCGTAGACGCCTTCGGCCATCAAGGCTAATGTAAATGCGGTCGCTGTTTTATTGATCGGTCCACCCATATCGACCGCCGTCATAGCACCTAAGATCAAGCCTAGAATAAGTGCGCTTCCGCCTTGCATTTGTCCAAGAACTTCAACTAACCAATCCATCGCTACGCCGATCGGCACAGAGATAACGTAAATATAGAACATACCCAGTACAAAGGTCGTCACTACCGGTACAATCAAGATCGGCATGATTGTTTTGATTGTTGATGGCACCTTCCAGGTTTTACACCAGCGAACAAAGTAACCAGCGGCCACACCCATTATCATCGCACCAAGGAAGCCTGTCTTGACTTGACCTGCACCGATCGGATTATTCGCCACAAAACCTAAGATCATCCCTGGTACTAACCCTGGTTTACCCGCTAATGAATTCGCGATATAACCTGAAAGCAAAGGAATCATCATCGCAAAACCTGCCGCACCCAAATCATTCAGGTTTTGCATGAAGGGACTGGTGATTTCCATCCCAGCATCAGTCGCCTTACCGGTAGCTAAAGCGACGGCTAAGAAGATACCTCCAACAACGACTGATGGCAACATGAAAGAAACCCCAGTATTAAAGGCTTTTTGTAAGTCTTTAACGAACTTTTTCTCTTTTTTCATTTTTTTAAGTCTCCCTTTTTATAATTTTTCTGCTTCATCAATGTACTTGGCAGGATATTTGATCATATCCCCTGGCTCCACTGACAACGATTTGCCAGAATCGATCTTTTCTTCAAAACGTTCGCCATCTTCTACATCGATGGCCACCGCCAAGATCAATACATCTGCTTGATCAATGTCTTCTTGTTCTAATTCATTTTCAATTCCCATACTGCCTTGTGTTTCTACTTGGACCTCATGTCCGCGTTTTTTGCATTCTTTTTCAATCGCCTCTTGTGCCATATAGGTATGTGCGATCCCTGTTGGACATGCTGTAACTGCGACTATTTTCATTTTGTATTCCTCCTTAACGTATCTGTGTAACATTTTTTAAATTTCAATAGAACTTAAATGTTCATATATTTTATGCTTGTCTGTTTCCTTCAATAATTTATTTCTAAAGTCATCATCCAGTAATTTCTTACTTAATTGCGAAATAAATTTTAGATGCATCTTGCTTTCGCTGTTTTGCGGCACACCGATCAAAAAGACCAAACGAACCATTTCTTCATTTTCTTTCGCCCACTGAAAGGGTTGCTTCACTCGTAAAAAAGCAATGAAAGGCTTCAACACCGCTTCTGTTTTTCCATGAGGAATCGCGATATCATAACCGATCGCGGTGGGTACTTCATCCTCCCGTTTCATCACTGCTTGAAACAAGGTATCTGCATCTTCTACGTATCCGACAAACTCTGCCGTATCAACGATGTGTTGGATTGCTTCTTCCTGATTGTCTAAATCACTATCTAAAAAAATTAAATCAGTTGTAATAACACCTTTGCTGTTTTCCTGCACTTTCTCCATCTTACTCACTCCCAAGTTTTCTAAACAACACATCATTTGTCGTTGCCTCACGTAATTGTTTTAATTGTTCATTGCTATCGATGATGTTATAAATATCGGCTAAAATATTCCGCGTTTGGAAGGTATCCTGCTTCGCGATACAAATCAAAAACACCAGATCAACATAATATTTATTCCATTTGAATTTCTTTTTGTTTTTAACTAGAACGATGATTGTTTGATTGACACAGGTTGAATTGCCATGAGGGACGGCTGTCCCTGTTGGAAGATCCGTGCTGCCCATCTCTTCACGCTCCTGGACTGTTTGAATAAATTGCTGAGTCACAAACCCATTTTCAATCAGGACCTCGCCGACTTGTTCGATCAGCTCTTCCTTAGAAGAAAAATCAGTGTTTACAAAGACAAAATCCTTATCGACAAATTTCATCAGATGATGGGCTCGTACAAGCTTCAACACGTTATTTTCAGCCTTTGGTAAAAGATCAGACTGTTTGATTCGTTCAATATCTTCCTTGGTCAAAAACGGCGAGACCAAGATGACTTGCTTTTTCGGAATATCCACTTTGATCGTAGAAATAATCAAGTCATACTCATTCAGAGGCATCTGTTCTAATTCTGCGACCGAAGCCACCTCAAAAGTATCCAATGAGGGCAAAACATTTTTTATTCGATTGATCAACAGCTCCGAAGTCGCAATCCCCATTTGACAAACGATCAAAATTTTCCGATTCATCCGTGCCCGTTCAATCGCGGCTTGAAAATACATCGTTAAAAACGCAATTTCATCTTCATTAAAGCTGATACCTAATTCCTGCTCATACTCACTTAAGACCACCCAAATGACATTGAAGGTCAAAGAGAATTCATTCTTGATTTGCGAAGTAAACGGATTTTCTGTTTTATTGTTTGAGCGTAATCGATAGATCATTGGTGGAATGTGGTTTTTCAATTGCTCTTCCAGCTTCTGGTCACTGGCAAAATTGATATTTAACGCCGCGGATACTCTTGAAAGCAGCCGCTCGACGATCACTTCATCGACCTCTTCTTCCGGTAACGGTTCAAAACGATTTGAAATGAGCTGTAGTGATAAGTAATGGACATCTTCATTGGTATAAGTAAGCTCCAATCGCAAAGCCGCCTTATGCAGCATTCGAACCGCACTTTCTTCAAAGAAAATCGTTGTTTCACTGGCATCTGTTCTTTTCAACTCTTCAATATGATGCCCCTTAGCGATTCTGAAAACCAAGATAATAAAAATATTCAAGATATTCTGTACGTAATAATCAGAGATAGCGTTCACATTTTCTCGGATATACGTATACAAAATATTTGAGCAAACATTGATCAAGCTCTCACCATAATACGTATCAAGTAATTTGATCTTTTCAGCGAAATCCTCGTCATACAGTTCAGAATTATTTAGTAAATAACGATTGAACTGTAATAACGCTTTCTGGATATCTTCTTCGCTTCCTACTAATGACGTTCCATGAATATCGCTGCATAACTTAATCCTCGAGCCAACATTCAGAATTTTCATGATAAATTCAAAATCCTTGATAATAGAAGTTTTACTAACCATAAAGCTATCTGATAAATGATTGAAGCTGACTACCTTTTCATTAAATAGCAGAATATTCATGATTTCGACTCTTCGATTGAAGGTATTATAGATATCACTGGCTTCTTTTTTTTCCTCGATCGCTTCGACTTCTTTGAAACGTTTTATCGCGATACCAACGCCACGCTTTTTTTCAAGATATTCTCCCGAGCTCTGGAGATAATCTTCAATAATCCTTAATTCGCTGTGAGTGGTTCGTTTTGAAACCCCCAGCTTGCTTGCAAAATACTCCACTGTTTGAAAGTCGCTTTGCTGGGCCAACAACTCCAACAATTCTTTTTGTCTTTTTGTAAGCATGATGAAAAACACTTCCTTACTATCTAGAATAAAGGCCTTAATCTTTTTGATAGCGTTATCATGATCATAGCTTCATTATAGATGGGCTTTTTGAGATTGACTATTACATTTCCCTGCAACAAGTCGCTACAACATCTCGTTTACTTGTTGCAGAAAATAAGACTAAAATTTTGCAATTAATCTGCGAATGAACTCTTACTCTATAAAAAGATAATGATGTACTTTTCGTGTAAAAACAAAAAAACTCCCACAACTCCAATCATTACGACGTGAGTGGGAAGCTTCTTCTATAAAACATACTTAAACAACAATAATATTCCACACGATGCCATACTTATCCATAACGGATGCATGGAACGGACTATAAAAGGTTTCGGTTGGCGGAAGAAAGACCTCGCCGCTCTCTTTCAGTTCATCAAACATCTCGGTCGCTTCCTTCACCTCATGCGGATTGATCGTCAAGTGCAGATTATTGCCGGAAACAACTGGCTTAGCCACTTCATCCGCAAAGGTAAACGGCGTGCCAAAAAGCTCCAGCTCACCATGCAGGACGTAATTACTGACATCCTCCTCCACACCATCTGGGACGTAATCATTGTATCTAAGAATATTCTTCTTTTCCCCAGAAAAAACCCTTTCATAAAACTGCATCGCCTCTTCGCATTGCTTGTCGAATAAGATATAGGGTGTCACCATGGCAAATACCTCCATAAGATTGCGTTTTATGAATTAGCCGAGAACACTCGCGACTTTATTCATGCAGATGAATCGGATTCGGTCGTGGCATAGCTTTAGCTATGTTAAACGACCGACATATTCAAATTTAGTATATACCTATGTTAAAATGATGGAAACGGATTCAATGCGAAAAATTTCGACAGATTGAGGTGAATGCTATGCTGCGACACAAAGCCTACAAATTCAGAATCTACCCCAACGCCGACCAAGAGGTTTTGATCATTAAAACGATTGGGTGTGTTCGTTTTGTCTATAACTATTTCTTGGCTCTTTGGAACGAAGAATATTCTAAAAATGGCAAAGGTTTAACCTATAATTCCTGTTCTGCCATGTTGCCTCAGATGAAAAAGAATGAAGCAACGAGTTGGCTAAAAGAAGTCGATAGTATTGCGCTTCAATCCTCAATCAAAAATCTTTCTGACTCCTTTTCTCGTTTTTTTAAGAAACAAACGAACCGACCGCGATTTAAAAGTAAAAAGAATCCCGTTCAAAGTTATACGACGAAAAATGTGAACAATAATATCATGATTACAGATCGTTTCGTGACATTACCGAAGTTAGGAATTATTAAGTTTGCGAAAAGTCGAGAACTCAAAGGGCGAATCTTAAACGCGACCATTCGGAAAAATCCAAGTGGGAAATTTTTTGTCTCAATCCTTTGTGAAGAAGAAGTCCCAGAATTACCTGAAACAAGCTTAGAAATCGGAATTGATTTAGGCATCACTGATTTTGCGATTCTTTCTAATGGTCAAAAAATCGATAATAATCGATTCACGTCCAAAATGGAGAAAACACTCAAACGTGAACAACGAAAATTGTCTCGCCGAGCATTAAACGCGAAAAAAGCAGGAAAAGAACTATTTGAAGCGAAAAACTATCAAAAACAAAAGCAAAAAGTCGCTCGATTGCACGAAAAAGTAATCAATCAACGCACGGACTTTCTGAATAAGTTGAGTACAGAGATTGTCAAAAACCACGATATTATCTGTATCGAAGACTTAAACACGAAAGGTATGTCGAAAAATCATAAACTGGCAAAAAGTATTTCAGACGTATCTTGGTCTAGCTTTGTCACTAAATTACAATACAAGGCTGAATGGTATGGACGAGAAATCATCAAAGTAGATAAATGGTTTCCGTCTAGTCAGCTTTGTTCAGAATGCGGGCACAAAGACAGCAAGAAGTCACTCAACATTCGAGAATGGAGTTGCCCTGTTTGTCACTCGCATCATGATCGCGACATCAATGCCAGTAAAAATATTTTGGCTGAAGGATTACGATTACAAACATTGGCTTAGATAAACTCAAGAACCGTAGGAACTACGGGGATAGCTTGGTCAATAAGAGACACCGCTGGTAGTAAAGACATACGCTATCAAGTATGCTCTGTTCCCAAGAATCTCGTGACTTTAGTCATGAGAGGTTCAATCAGTGTACCATTTGTGGAAAGTTTTTTATATGATTGCAAGGCTCTCGTAATTATAAAACAGTAATGCTTCAATGATCGTTCTCATAAAATTTTGATATTAATTTTGCTATTGAATGGATAACTGAATCAAAACTAACCTCTTTTGCATAGGGATATTGATTCTGATATTTAATCCATAATTGCTGTTGAAAGTCCGATAGTTGAATTTCACTTAATATTGAATCATGATCCTTAAGGTCAAAAGTGGATCTTCTCTTTTCTTTAGTGTTTTCTAACGCTTTACCTAAAATGACGTAATCTATTTTGTTTGAACGAACACTACTCAATATGAAAACATCATAAAAATCACGCGGTCTAGTTGTAGCAATCCCTCTAGATAAAATGGTTTCTAATTTTTCTGCAAGAACATTTTCTATGGGATAGGACCAAACTTGAATTTCTTCATTGCTAAACATTTTTTCAAATTTGAAATCTATTTCTTTTGGGGTGATCGCATCTCCTGTTGTAACGTCAATCGTAACTACTTCATGGATTCTTTCAAAATTGGCAATTAGTTTTATTTTTAATCCTGGGTATTGGTCCTTTTCTCGTATATTTTCTACGCCGAGTACTGACAAATGGAAGGATTCTTCAGTTTGAACCTTTACTATCTCCTCGGCAATTGAATACAAATTTTCAGAACTTAATTCAATCCCGACAATTGTAGTATCCAGATCCATTGTAGCTCGCAGATCTAACCCGATCATCCCGCCAATCAAATAACCACCTTTAATGATAAAATTATCTCTATATTTAGATCTAACTAATTTTTCCAAAAATATCTCTATTAGATAGTTTTGTTGTACTTGTTGTGCGGGTATCCCCTTTTCTTTAGCAATTTGATTAATTTTTGCCTTAAAACTCATAGCATTTTTGAAAATTACAATAACACCCCCATATAGTCATTCATCTTTTTTTCCACACCAAATAGTTTTGCATATCGAAATAATTTGTTAACATCCTTTTCTGTACTGTTGGCATAACGTTTTAACGCTGGTACTAATTGCTCCATATCGGTATCATAGCGCGGCTTTAGTAAATCTACGAGGGTTCGCTCAATAGTATAGACTGAAATATCGGTACCATTTCTATTAATAATTGTTTTGCCTATTTCATAATTGTTTGAAATCATCACTGGTCGAATATGGGCTTTTTTCATCCTTGTAGATGACTGACCTTGAGGAAAAGTCATTACGATTTTAAGCGGCGCACGATCGGAATAACCTAATAAATACAATGCTGTTTCGTGAGAGTAAATCCCTTTTGGAAACCTGTGTTGTAGCAGAAAAAAATCGTCAACGTATCCATCAGATGTGACATAAACACCATGTTGAACTCTTATTATTTTTCCCTCTGCTTCCAGTTCCTGCAGAGCACTCCGGTAAATTCCCGCGTCAGTAATTTGTTTAGTTAATAGAATTCCATTATTCTTATAGGCAATCTCTAAGACTTTATCTTTTTTATTCATCCGAAAAACCTACTTCCGTACTATCTACTATGTTCCATTATAGCACAATAGTAGTTTCTTTTAATCTATGTAATCTATTTTCTGACCTCTTCACTATCAAAAAAGACTCTCTCATGTCTAACGATGACAAACAGAAGTTATACTTTTACACATCACCGATCATGATATACTGACTATACGAAAGGCGGTTTTAATATGGTGATTCACGAAAGAAAACTTCGAAAAATTGGAAATACTGTTGGAATTACTCTCTCAAAAGAATTTTTAGAGAGTATTGGAGTGAATGAATCGGATATTGTTTTCGTTGACGAAGAGAAGCTGAAGGACGCTTTTGTAAAGAAAGAAGTTAAAGAAGAGCAGCGCGATAGTTTAGCGTTGCTGACCGCCGCATCCGTTCAAAAGCACAATGAACTCTATAAAAAATTGGTGGATAGATAACGATCCACTATTTAAAGGCAGAAGATATTTCACCAAAAATACCTGTTTTCTATGCATACGAAACAGGTATTTTATCATAGAGCCACCAATCCCATACAGGTCTCGATTTATCGTAAATAGACTTTCTTAAAATAATTTTGCAAATCTCATTAGACCCTCTCTTTTAATTAAAGCTGTCTCTTCATATTGCTTTGCACAAAAAGCGTCATTGCTTAAGCAACGACGCTACACATTTTTTACCTTAACGTCAGATTACCCCCGTTTGACTCAATTAACTCTTTGTACCAATAAAAACTATCCTTCTTGTAACGTTTCAAAGTCCCGGTACCATCATCGTATTTGTCAACGAAGATCAAGCCATAACGCTTCTTCATTTCACCAGTGGAGGCACTCACGATATCCACCGCACTCCAAATCGTATAGCCGAATAGATCAACACCATCAGCTAATGCCTTTTCCATTTCAATAATGTGCTTTTTCAGATAATCAATCCGATACTGATCGTGAACCTGACCATCCGGTGTGAGCTCCTCGGACACTCCGATTCCATTCTCCACAATCATCATTGGCAACTGATAGCGATCATAGATATCGTTTAACGTAATCCGTAAGCCAACTGGATCGATCATGGCATTCCATTCTGTTTGCTCTAGATAAGGATTGTTTACACCCGAACCACCGATCATACTATGACCGTTTTTCTCTACTGCATCATCAGCCGAGACACATAAGGTTAAGTAATAACTAAATGTATAATAGTCAACCGTTCCTTCTGCAAGAATCGCTGCATCCTCTTCAGCAAATGCAATCTCAATTCCTTGTTCTGCAAAAAAATTCTTTGCATAGTACGGATATTTACCGGTCACTTGAACATCTCCGCAGAATTTTGAATGCATATTTTCCTCTTGTTTAGCCAATAATACATCGTTGGGATGACAAGTATATGGATACCTAGGCATATAGGAAATCATGCAGCCCATATGAAAATGCGGATATTTTTCCCGCGCTAGCTTCACTACTTTTGCACTGGCGACAAATTGATGATGCAACGCTTGATACCGTACTTGTGGGTTATCGGGCTGTTCGATAAAGGCCGTCTCTCCAACCTGCAAGCCGTGAGAAAGAAAATTACCAATCGTTAGAGTTGCTGTATTTATTTCATTGAAGGTAATCCAATACTTGACCTTATCTTGATAACGATCAAAAATTTTTGCCGCATAGCGTTCGTAAAAGTCAATTACTTCTCGACTGGCCCACCCATTGTACTGTTCACTTAAATACGCAGGGACATCAAAATGAGCAATCGTTACCACAGGCTCAATGCCATATTTTTTACACTCGTCAAACACCTGATCATAAAATTGCAGTCCCGCTTCATTGGCCTCTTGATCCATTCCCTTAGGAAAAATCCTTGTCCAGTTAATCGATAAACGAAAAGCTTTAAAGCCAGCCTCTGCAAACAAAGCAATATCTTCTTTATAATGATGGTAAAAATCGGTTGCTTCATGACTTGGATAGAGCAGTTCTTTTCTAATATTTGGCGTAATTTGACGTGAAGCAGTATGACTTCCCCCACTGATAAGATCCGCACATGCTAAGCCTTTTCCGCCTTCATTATACCCACCTTCATATTGGTTAGCAGCAGATGCACCGCCCCATAAAAAATTCGTTGGAAAACTCATTGATCTTTTTCCGCCCTTCTTAAAATACTGCCAGAAATTGATCGCTGGCGCTTACTTGTTTCATTTCAGTAGCTGGGATAACGTCTAAATAATTTGACGTATTCGTTACCGTGATCATCACAGTATCCTCATAACCGGCCTCTTGAATCTTTTGCGAATCAAAACGAAGTAATTCCTGACCAGGATGAATACTGTCTCCTTCATTGACTTCTCGAATAAAGGATTCGCCCTTCATGTTCACAGTGTCAATTCCAATATGAATCAACAACTCGATTCCAGCATCACTAATCAAACCGATAGCATGATTTCCAGGGAATACCGCTGATACTGTCCCAGAAAACGGCGCGACAATTCTATTGTCTGCCGGTTTGATTGCTAACCCCTTCCCTAAAGCTAAAGAAGAAAAGGCTTGATCGTTCGTTTCACTTAAAGGGATCACTGTACCTGATAATGGTGCCATGATCATCTTTTCTGCTGCTGGTTTCAAAGGTGGTGTTTTTTGTTCTCCTTTTTCAACAGGCTGGTCACTTGGTATATTCGCATTCGGGAAATCAGCGTCTTTTACCATGACCCATGTATAGCCAAAGGCAATAACAAAAGTGATTAATGATCCAATCGCCGCATGTAAAACATTGCTGTAAGAAGGTAGTGCCACAAAAGAAGCGATTACGACAGGAGTATTAATATTCATTAAGCCGAAATATAAGCCGCCGACTGCCCCACCTAAAATCATACCAACAATCGGCTTTTTCAAACGCAACGTCACACCATATAACGCAGGCTCTGATACGCCCATTAAAGCAGTTATCGCAGAAGAAAAGCTCAGCTGTTTGAATTCAGTGTCCTTCGCTTTGATTCCGGCAGCCAAACAAATCGCCGCTTCAGCTGCTAAGCCTAAAAGCATTCCTGGTACAATCAAATTGTCATAGCCATAGGTTGCTAAAGAAGTTAATAAAATCGGTGTCAATGTCGTATGCATCCCCGTCATTACAAGTAATTGCGCAAAGGCTCCCATAAACAAGACTGCCAGTGGTCCAAAATTATTTGTTAAGTAATTTAAGAATTTTGCTACATAATTACCAATCATCACACCCAGGGGACCCAAAAGTAATAAAGCAAAAGGCGTAATCACAATCACTGAAATCAGTGGACGCAAGATAAATTTGACACTGTTAGGTAAAATTTTATCTGCAAATTTGTATACATAGGACATGAACCAAACGCTTAATAATACTGGAAGTACAGATGCATTATAGCTGACATTGGGAATCGCAAAACCTAATAAAGAGATTCCGCCTTTTTGACTAATCAATTCAGTCAATCCCGGCATCACAAAAATGGCCCCAATAAAGCTACCCAAGAACGGATCAATTTTTAATCGTTTAGCAACCGAATTTCCTAAAAATACTGGAATAAAGAAAAATGCCGCTTGAGAAACTTGATAGAGAACAAGATAGGTATCATCTGTTTCCGCTAACAACCCAGAAAGTTGTAGTAGCGACAGTAATACTTGTAACATCCCGCCGGCCGCCACAATTGCAATCATTGGTGTAAAGCAGCCAGCAATAAAATCTAACAAACGCGAAACAACTGATTGTTGTTTTCCTGCCCTTTCTTCAGCCGATCCCGCCCCAGGTAATTGAGCGTATACACTAGAAACGTCCGGTCCAATAATTACTTGGAATTGTCCATTTCCCTCAACTAATCCTGTTACACCTCGTAACTGTTTAATTCCTTCTCCATCTGCCTTTTTAATATCGGCTAAGGTAAAACGTAAACGTGTTGCGCAATGAGTAACATGTTGAATATTTTTTGCACCGCCAACTTTTTCATAAATGTCAGCAGCTAATTGTTTGTAGTCCATAAATTTACCCCTTTTCAATTTGTTCTGTCAGTTTTTGGATATGCAAGGTTAAATAAATTTCTTCATTTTCAGAAATCGTAATGTTGTAAGTATTTTCGATATAGACTTTGATTTTTCCGACACAGTGAAACGCTTGAGGATACATTTTTTCCACCTGTTCATATAAGTCCGTCTGCTCATAGCTAGGCATGGTATGATTAATCACGTTTTGAGCAAAATAATGCAAGTGTGTGACAAATCGTGAAAAATGAAAGCTGCTTTCGTCAAAGCTTTGATTGTATTCATAACGCACGATGGTCAACACATCCTCAATAAATTTTGTGATTTTATTGGTGACTGTCATATCTCTTTTCGTTGATTGAATGTTTACAAAATGTAAGGCAATTGATATGGCTTCTTCAGTTGGAATTTCCAAATCAAGTTCTCGTTCTAATAATTGCACCGCGTATACCCCAATCGCATACTCATCAGGATAAAAACGCCGAACCTCATATTGTAATGGACTTTTGAAAGTCATATTCTCCTTCAAACGTCTCACTGTAAAATCAATATGATCTAGAAGAGTCAGATAAATATAGTCATTAACTCCTAGGTGATAATTTTGTTTGGCATACTCAACGATTTGAGTAACCAGCTTTACATATTTTGGATCACACTTGCTTAACTGATAGCTGAAATGCTCCAGCATCGCATGGGTATCCAAGACAAAAATCTTTTCAAAATCGCTCTCCTCCACATCATCTCCTGCTTTTTTCTTGAAGCTGATGCCTGTAGAAAATCCGATAATCTCATTGCTACCCTTTTTCAATAACACTACGTTATTGTTTAAAAACTTTTTGATTTTCATGTTTCCCTCCATTTTTAGACACTAAAAAACCTCATACTCCACCCCTTGGGTACAGTATGAGGTTTGCCTTCTAACAGTAACACGCCTCAAGGTTACAGCACGTCTGCAACCGTTCTCTATTTATAGAAACATAATAGCATAGTTAAAAAGAGTGTCAATCCTTTTTTTCATATGACTCTAAAAAGAGTAATGAAAAATAAGTAAAAGAAATTTATTTGTTATTTACTTTACTACAAAAAAATATCACTAATTTTTAAGGATCTGTTAGTCTAAATTCAACTAAAACACTAATCATACAAGCCCCATTTTCTCCAACATATAAGCAATCCCATCCTCATCTGAGCTATACGTGATTTCATCAGCCACTGCTTTTAGACGCTCACTGGCATTTGACATGGCGATACCGGTTGCGACTGCTTCAAACATTGGAATATCATTCTCACCATCGCCAAAAGCTAAGCAATCTTCTTTCCCCTGTCTGATATGCGCCAGCAATTTTTCGATTGCGGTTTTTTTGTTGATATTTTTTATTCCGATCTCACCGCTGTCTGCTCCAAAAGCAGGAACAGTGCTTCGCAGCATGTGGAAATCACCATTGTATTTTTTGTGGATGATTTCATAAGGTATTGCATGATTGACAAAGGAAAGTTTGTTAACATCCTCGTAATCGATGCGCACTGGATCTTCAATCAAAAGTTCTAAAAACCATTTGATCTCGTTTATTTTCTCTTGCCCTTCTACTGAATTTTCCGCTAATCCATTCAACGTCAGCTTGATTAAACAACTCCGCAAATTCGCACTTGCGAACAAGCCCTGATTGGACTCAAGATAGTATTCTACACCGTGCTCTTCTAAGAAGCCGATAAGTTTTTTTAATTCCGCTGAATCAAACACCTGATGAAGAATCACCTCACCTTCGACCTCGCAGTAGCCTCCACCTGCTCCGATAATTCCGCTGATGGGCAAAGCCAGGACCTCCGCTGGTATTTCTGCTTTTGAACGCCCCGTACATAAAAAGAAGCGATGCCCATTTTGATGTGCCTGCTTAATTGCGTTCTCAGCACTAGCTGGCACGACGCCACTATCATTGCACAGTGTTCCATCGATATCTAAAAAAACGATCTTCCTCATTTCATATCTCCATTCTAAAAAACCTGTTTATAAGGCTCTAAATAAGCCTCGTTTTTATAATCCTTTCCGCCGCGATCTGTTCACTTATTCACAGGTTGCCTGATAGTTACTCATTATAATTGAAAAAATATTTAATTCCAGCGTTTATCAAACTTTATTAGCCATCCTAAATCTATCGACGGAATAAATTCATCTTATCTGTTCAGCTGATTTTTGTTTGTAAATTATTAAGAAAATATTAAGCAGAACAAAAAAAGGAAATTTTTTTCGAAAGATTTTCCGTGCAGAAAAGCGATCAATACAACATTCTTCTCCAATGCCTAAAACATAAAATGTGTCAAAGTGGGCAAAATTGCATTTACCTCTGAAAATTGCACGTTTTTCGGAGTAGTTTTTTAGCAAAATCCCCTTCTTATGCGATTTCTTCTAGAAAAGGGGGTAAAAAAAGTGCAATTTTGACCCCCAAATGTAATTTTGACGGTTTTGACCAAGTTTGTGTTTGGACTTTATCGTTAAATCACCGGCCGGAACAAAAAATATCAAAATATGGAGGAAGTAAAATGATCCAAAAAATTGGCAACAAATTGCAGGTACAGATTAATTCAGGGGAAGACAAGTCAAAAAAAGTCAGTTTTCCTAATGTCATCGATGAACCAACCGAAGAGGCGGTTCTGGAATTAGGCGCGATCCTGACAGAACTTTCACCAGCAGGCAGCGCCCTAGACGGCGTCATCTTAACTAGTCAATCACGATATACCAAATAATAAGGAGGAAAATATACATGTTTAAACTTGTCACAGTATTTAGAACCAGCTTAGGTAAACGTCAAACCTGGAGCCTCAATAATCCAGATCCAAATAAATCAGCGGTTGAGGTCAAAGACTTGTTGCAACGTCTAACGAAGGTAAAGCTATTTCATAAAGACGGCGCTGATTTATTCGACACGGTTGAAAGCGCGAAATATGTCAAAATTACCGAGATCACTATTTTTTAGAGAGACTATTTGGAGAAGGTGCGATGCTCTCGCCCTTCTCCATTAAATAGAGAAAGCAGGAGGAGAAAAAATGAATGAGCAGCTTTTGTCGCATCAAAAACTATTTTCGTTAAAACCGGAAACATTAGAAAAACGCATCATAGAGCAGTATCAAGAAACACAGAATAGCAGCCTGACTATCAAATATATTTTAGCTTTACGGGTAAGATTCAAATTAGGTGCGCAGGAGTTTACCCACATTCTAAAGGATCTCGTCCGCTATCTGTTTATGAATACCAAGGCCACTCGCACCATGAAGCGATTTTTCTATTACTTTGAGGATTATTTTATGGAATCCGAGTGGAAATAATTAAACTTGAGAGTTTTTCCATTACGTAACTTTGGTCAAAAGACCGTGTCCATCGTCCGTTCACTAATCTCAATTGCCCGACCTGAAGAAACAGAAACAACCGAAACCTGATAAGAATAACCTACGCAGAAAAAATGAGAGAAAGGAAATGAAAAAAATGACCCGAGATTTAGTCGCAACATTTGGGAAAAGCAACGGCGGCACCCATGACTGGACCTACAAAGGCCTAGACCCAAATCTGTCAGCACCAGAAATCAAAGAAGCTTGCGAACTATTAACAACACTAGATATTTTTGAACAAGACGGCGTAAAACTATTTGATTCTGTTGTCACAGCAAAAGTCCGCATTTATGAAGAGGAATTGCTTTTTGATCCGGAACACGATCCTGAACCTGAAATAGAACAAGCTAATGAACCATTCAGCTTTTTTAACGCTGCAGATAAACAGGAACCAGCCGCCTTTCCAACAGTGGTCCTTACCGATAAAGTCTTTATAGAAGAACAGCATGAAAATCAATCAATGGAGCATCACTTAGCTTCCGTGCAATCAGCGAAGCACTCTGCACCATATCCAACAGAAACAACGAAAAATCCTATTGAAAAAGAAGGTCTGTTCCAGCGGATGTTCAGGCGAAGGAGTCGAAATAAGGAAGACCCTAACGATAACTAAATCTCGGCACTTTCTACTCAATCATGCGTAGGAAAATTACAGCTAAAACGTTAAAAATGTCTGGCTGTATACGAATAAAACATCATAATAAAAGAGGTGATCCAATGTCAAATACGGAAGCAGCTTTACAATATGGCTTGGCTTTGCGCGGAAAAATCTGTTATTCCATGTCGAATCGTCTTGGAGCAGGTGCTATGGATTGCTCTAGCTTTGTTTTCCGTTCACTGATCGCAGCTGGCCTTTTACCTAAACATACCGCCATCGGCAATACAGAAACGCTCTTTGGATTGAACGGGACTTTACTTAAGGAAATCACCCGGCAAGAAGTCCGACGAGGGGATTTATGGGTCGCAGGTTATGAAGGTGCCTCGCTAGGATCAGCTGGACATTGCGGCTGGTTCTTAGGAGCTATCAATGGAGATGCACTGCATTGTACCTACTCCAAAGGCTGTCAAAACATCGCTATTACTAAAGCAATCGGCTGGATGGGTGATTATTCAGGCCTACCTGTTCGCTATTTTCGCGTAAAGCAGGCGAGTATTGTTGGTCCAAGTGAAAATAGCAGCCAACAACGAATCCTAGCGATTGATGGCTCTTGGGGTCCCGCCACCACTCGACGTTTACAGGAAGTGCTGAATTGCGCTATCAAAGATGGAAATATCAGCGGTCAAATCAAAAACCCTGCAAATCAGTTTATTCCATCCGTTCAGTATGGTTCAGGCGGCTCGAACATGATTCGCGCGCTCCAAGCTTATTTACGTGTGCCCGTAGACGGAAACTTTGGTCCTGTCACCTGTCTAGCATTGCAAAAAAGAATGGGCACAAAACGAGATGGCCTGATCAGTCCCATATCCGATTGTGTGAAGGTGCTGCAAGATAGATTGAATAAAGGACGGGTGTAGATGATCTTAACTGGGAAGAAAGATTCTCCCCTGCGATTTTTGATTGCAGGGGTTATTTGCTTACCTTTTACTGATGAGATTGTTTCTCCCATAAATAACATACGTAAAATGCTCATTATTCATTGCTATTATGCAGATTAATGACTATGTATTTTCTGATCTATTTACTATAAAATAATAGTTATCCAAATTTGTGATGGATTTCATTTATTATAGTTCAAAGAATGAATCGCTCTTTTATCCTATATAGGTCATTCATAAAAAAACATCGCATTTTAGGAAAAAATTATTCAAAAGGACGGAGAACATGTTAAAAAAATTAAGTTCTATCGCTACTATTGCTGTTATTTGCGTATTATTTCTGGCAGGCTGCAATAACAAAAAAGACAACAACAAGGAAGTTAAAGTCTCTGAATCATCAGTCACTAAAAAGAGCAGTATCAGTGCGTCCTCTTCCAAATCATCAGCAAGTTCGGTCAGCAACTCAAGTGAATCCTCACAAAGCTCTAGCAGCACAGAGGCCTCTTCTAGTAGTACCGACTCATCAGAAAGTGCAGCCGTTAATCAAGCAGCACCCTATGCAGTGGATGTCACTCAATTCAGTAGCCCTGCTACCTTTAATTTACGGGGAGTAAACGTTCCTCCTTCAATCACTTTGCAAAACAATGGCGGAACGACTGTAACCTTTGCTAGTCGTCAATCGAATTCTGGAGATCAATTTGCGGCCCAAGTTGATACGATTCCAACAAAGGAAATCCGTGTTTTCTCTCAGGACGGAAGCGGCATTCGCACAGTCAAAGTAAACACTCAAATCACCCTAACCCAGCATCTTTCAGGTACCGGCGGACAAGATCAAAACAATGTGATGTATCTGATCAATAATAAAAATGGCGGATTATCCCTTATTACCCCTAACTATGCCGGCAATGTAGAGCCTGATCAGATGGATGTCATGCTAGAGGCAGTGCAGTAGATTTTAGAAGGTAAGAAGTCTTCAGCATTTAGACTGTAGATAATAGATACACCCCCCCATTCGCATATGCAGAAGCAAACCAATTGACGTTTTCACGCTCTAACAACTATTCTTTACAAAAAGAAAGTGAGCTGAAAATGAAGTACGTGATCTTTGGATTAGAAATCATCGCCATAAGTCTCTGGCTGTTATTTGGACAAAACTCCTTGCTCTCGGCCATTTTCGGGATAATTGTGATCATTCTCATTTCTCAGCTACTGCACAAAGCGTTTCATGCCCGATAATCAAAGACAGCGAATTCTTTTTTCTTGAAAAAGTCTTCGCTGTTTTAATTTTGAAATTTTAAAAAGTGATGACTTCCAATCTCGAACGATACAAATGGCCGCTCACTGGTTGTTTTCAAACCCTTTTTCACAGATAATAATAATAGGAAATGTCTGTTATCCGTTCATCTTATTTAAACAAGATGAATGGAATGGTTGATCAGCGTACTTGTGAAAGGAGTAGTCCTATGTTTCATGTCATATTGATTCTATTTCCCCTCATTCTTTGTGGAATTATTCTTCCGATACTTTTATTTGGGTTATCTTCGATTCTAATCAGTATTTTTGGCGGAACGGCCTCGGTGCTTCTGATCAAAAATAAAAAGGCCCGATCATTGCTGTTTATCGGCTTCACAATTCTGTCTCTTTTGGGGGTCTTATGTTTATTTCCTTTTGTCGCAATTTATACACCTTTGCCCTTTAGCTACTATCCGTTCTTTTGTAATGTACTGATTGCTTTAATGGGGGTCTTTTCCATTCTAGGAATTACCAGCTCCCGTTCAATCCAGAACAACTTGATTAAACGGGTGGTCATCGTGCTTTTTAGCATCGTAGTTGGTATTGTCGGCATCGTTTTTTTGCTACAGATTCTCTAACGTAAAAAAGTTTTGAGAAGGACACATGTGTGTTCTCTCAAAACTTTTTTATTAATTCAAATCGTATAACTCGTGATACTTTTGATAATTCACCATTCCAAGTGTCGTGGTGAAGAGGCGTGATTTAGCTTCTAATTCGACACGAATTTTTTCAAATTTCTTGCTTGTATGCTTCTTTGGTTCGTTTTCTTTTCTTCTCGGATCAAATAACTCCTTCATAACAGATTTCCTCCTTTTTCATAACACTGAGAGGCAGACAATTGTTCGACTAATTTTCAGAAAAGACGGGAACTTCTACTGTTGGCAATGTCTTCATCATCCATAAAAATTCAATTTTATGCTTTTTAAATGAAAACAACATTCGCTGGTAATCACGTTTCATATAAAACAGTTGCGCTGTTTTGCGTCCTGTTAAAATAATGCGCAAATGTCCATGCTCTTGGGCAAATTCTTCTAAGCTGTTCATCAGTTGATCACCAATGTGCTGGCCCTGATATTCTGGTGCTACTGCCACTTGACGGACACGTGCAATCCCAAAAGGATATAATTGAATCGCCGCAGTTCCAACAACCTCATCGTTTTCGATTGCGACAAAAACGTGTAAATTCTTTTCATTGTCCCAGTCAATTTTTCCACCTAAGACTTGTTTACGCAATTTTACTGCGCTAGTGTGTTCCTTGCTAAATAATTCAGCCATTTCGATTTTCATCATCAATGACCTCCTTTTTCATATTAAAGAATTAATTTTTCCGAGGAAAAATTAGTTTGATTTTCAAGCCGTATATGTTTACCAATTTTCCCAATCTTTATCTTTTGGCTGATCATGCGGCTCTTCTTTCGGATCTCTAGGATGCTCTGGACCGAATGGACCTGGGCCAAAGCCGTCTCTGCCGAATTGATTACGCATTTGTTCTCTCCACGCTCGCTTCATTTGGCGGCGTTCAGCTTGTGACATTCGACCAAACTCTTTCATATGAGGCTCGAATTGGAGCTTCATCGCTTTTAATGCTTCAATCGCTTCAAATGGATCATTTGGAAATTCAGGTCGACCGCCGAGATCTTCGCTCCAGCCATCAATCACCTTATTCAGTAATTGATCCAAAGTATGTAATTCTTCATCCGTTAAGCCGGAGAAGAATTCTTCCGAGCGTTCTTGTGGTTTGTTTAAATTGGCCTTCTCGCGGCCGATCTCCGTGATATAGATCCGTTTAATCCGCTTATCCTGTTCATCTTCGCGACGTTTTATTTCTCCCCGGCTTTCCAACTTGTTCAAAATTTCGGTGACCGAACTTGGACGCATATCCAAAATTTCTGCTAGCACCCCAGAGGTTACACCATCCTCTTCTGCTAAAATATCTAAAACCAATTGCTGAGTGGGTGCACTCTTCTGACAATTACCTACAACCATCAACTGACGACTGGCACTTCCTACATAGGATAGACGTTTCAATAATTCTTTTGTATACTCGCTCATCGTCACTTATCCTCCCTTTGCTTCGGTACCTATATTTTAGGTACCTAACTTTTTTATTTGAACTTAGTATACTTCGGTACCTAATCATTGTCAATGAATAAAACCGAAAAATTTTTAATTTTTTTGATTATTTTTCTATAAATAGTGCTAAAAACCTCTTACATCAAGGATTAACCGTCAATTCTTTTTGGCATAAATACTTCGGAATCATTCAAAAGTAGTCCTGAGCAATAAAATTAGCTAAGCTTAGAAGGGTTTTTCATGGCGCCAATCGTAAAATAGTTTAGCTGCCCCAAAATGATTACAGTTTAAAAAATTACTTGTTTTCACGATGAAATAAAGTGTATAGTGATAAAACATTTTATTTTTTTGGGGTGTAAATTATGGTAAATAACCGTTACGAACAATTGAAAAAAGCGGAGTTGGGTGCGCTGATTAGTATCGCCGCCTATATACTAGTTTCCGCTATGAAACTAGTAGTGGGAAATCTAGCTAATTCTGAAGCCTTACGAGCCGATGGTCTGAATAATTTCACCGATATTCTCGCTTCCGTTGCTGTTCTGATCGGCTTGCGGATCGCGCAAAAACCAGCGGACGCGGATCATCGCTATGGACACTGGAAAGCAGAAAATGTCGCTAGTTTAGTGACTTCTTTTATTATGCTGCTGGTAGGAATGCAGGTACTTTACAGTTCGATTCTTTCCGTAATCAATAAAAAAAACGAAGCACCAGATAGCACTGCGGCAATAGTCGGAATTATTTCGGCTATTGTTATGTATGGTGTCTATTTCTTCAATAAACGACTTTCCGAAGAAGTCAAAAGTCCTGGATTAATGGCCGCTGCCAAGGATAATCGCAGCGATGCATGGACCAGTATCGGGACAGCCATCGCGGTTTTTGCGGCTTCCTTCAACTTGGGCTGGCTCGACAGTACGGCCGCCATCGTTGTGGCATTACTGATCTTGAAAACGGCTGTGGATATTTTCAAAGAAAGCGTCTTTTCACTTTCTGACGGCTTTGACCAAACACAACTGAATCAATACAATGAAGCGATTAGCCAGATCAAACAGGTCCAAGCAGTTAAAAGTATCAAGGGTCGCAGTTACGGCGCTAATGTCTATCTCGACGTCACCATTACCATGAAGCCTGATCTAACAGTCAAAGAAAGTCATGACATCACCGATCAAATTGAGAAATTGCTGCAAAATAAGTTTCAGATTTTCGAGACCGATATCCATGTTGAACCGAGTGATTAAACAAAAGACGCTTCGTTTCATCCTTACAAAACCCGGAGGAAACGAAGCGCTTTTATCAGAAAGAATTTTAACCGGTCGTACATTTTCAGCACTGCCGTATTCTAGGCTTGTCAATCTCAGTTTGCATGTAGTTTCCGTTAAAAAGAACCTTCCAAGTCACTACTCAGAAGGTTCTTTGATGGTTATTACTTCGCCACTAAGATTATGGTTAAATTTATAGACTAGGAATAAAGAACGCAGGTACAGGTCAATCGCGATCGATAGCCAAATACCAGCGATCCCAAGCCCAAAGTACTTAGAAAGTATGATCACACCCACAACCCGAATTCCCCACATGCCAAATGCTGTGCTGTATAAAGGCGACTTGGTATCTCCCATTCCTTGTAAAGCGCCCGTCGTAATCAAGCTGATCGCCAATCCCGGTTGTGCGAAGGCATCGATCCGCAAGGCAATCACAATCTGCCGCAACGCTTCTTGATCTGAAGTAAACAACGAGGCAAAAAATGGCGCACCGAAAAATAGAATCACGCCCAGCAGTGACATAAAGATCACACCGTATTTAGCCGCCGAATAGCCGTATTTTTTTGCCTGCAAGTAATCCCGTGCACCAACAGCGTTCCCAACCAAAGTCGTCGCTGCTGTCGCCAGACCATATGCGGGCATATATGTGAAGCTCTCAATATTTCCGGCAATCGAGTGGGCCGCAAAGGTCTTAGCACTAATGCTGACAATCAAACCAAAATAAAGCACCTGTCCCAGTCGCATCACTAACCGTTCCAAAGTTGCTGGAATCGATAAATTGATCAGCGGCCGATAATTCCCCGCAGTAAACAAGGTTGACCAATCCAATGGACTTTTAGAAAGCTGTACCTTTCGATAAAGCAGCCAACACCCCAGCAGCCGGGATAAAACCGTACCAATCGCTGTTCCTAAAACGCCTAGAGCGGGAATAGGTCCTATACCGAAAATCAAAATATAATCAATCACGATATTCCCAATATTAACCACGACACTGACCTGCATAGGTGATTTCGTATCTCCGGTTGCCCGTAAAATACTGCCAAAAATCGTCATCAAACCCATGAATATCGCGCCACCGCCTACAACAGTGAAAAACCGCAGCGACTCTTGCAAAACAGCTGCCGATGCTCCCATCACACGCAATAACGAGCTACCAAAAAATATCGAGAGCATACCAAGCAGCACACTGATTGCAACGGTTAAAAGAACAGATTGATTGGTAACTGTTTGTGCTTCGTCACTTTTCTTTGCCCCAATTTTTTGAGCAATCAAGGCTGAAGCCCCGACACCTAGCGCGATGAAAAGGGCCAAATAGACATTCAAGACCGTGTTAGCAATGCCGACTGCACTCACCGCCACTAAGCCGATCTTTGAAATCATCAGAGCATCAATAAATCCTACTGTCGTCTGCAAAATATTTTCGATCGTCGCTGGAATCGCCAATGCTAAAATTTTATTTTCTTTGAGTGAAGGCATCTAATCACCCCACTTATAGCATCTTGCTGTATTGATGAATCGCCCGCCTTAAACTTTCCAATTCCTGTTCGGTCTTCCCGCTTTCCACAGCATCCATAAAGGTATGATCTGCATGTGCTTCTAGTAATATTTGAGAAATCTTTTGTATCGCTGCCTTAGCAGAATTCAATTGAATGATCACTTCGTCAAAAGGCTTTTCATCAACGATCATTTTCTTGATCCCGCCAATTTGTCCTTCGATCCGATTGATTCGTTTTACAAGGTTATCCACCTGATGATCCGGTCTATGTGACATGTTTGTTCCTCCTCTTTTCCTTTGATAAAACTTAGGCATATTACAGCATCTATTATATGCTATATACCCCCATACCCCATATGGTTATTGTAAAACTTTCAAGTAATAAAGTCAAAAGCCGCAGTTAACAGATGGAGGGCATAAGAATGCTAATATTTTAGTCTCGTTTCTCCAAAAACTCTGAAAAGTATACATGCTTACCTACTTTCGGTATACTATTTTATGCGGATGTTCGTTCAGTAATTTACTATGGCCCAACCTGCTGATATTTTTATTAGCTATCCCATTGAGACCTTGACGACGTTCGGATTAAACATAGAAGGAGACTCATCCTATGGAAAAAGAGAAACCCTCAAAAATCATTCAATTTTTTGGCGGGAAAACATCGTATTACATTATTGGACTGATTATTTTGAGTTCCTTGGCCATCTATTTATTAAATACTGTGTCATTCATTTTTAAACCACTGGTGGTCATTATTACAACGGTGCTGCCGCCGATGATCTTTGCTTTGCTGCTGTATTATTTACTGAATCCAGTAGTCAATTTTCTGAGTAAAAAAGGTGTACCACGCACCCTCGGCATCGTTCTCACCTATGTGGTAATTTTCGGAATGCTTTTCTTTGGAGGTGCACGGCTTATACCGGTAATCCAAAATCAAGCGCAAGAGTTGATTAAGCAGTTCCCTTCTTATGTCGATGATTTCCAAAAATCGATTCGGAATATTTTGGATGCCACACCATTTGCGACTTCTTCTGATCAGGCTTTGGATTCGTTGGACAAGCTGGCAAAAGAAGCCCTTACCTATCTAGGAAATAACTGGCAAGACGGTGCCAAAGGTTTGGGAACAATCTTTTCAGCAGTTTCCAGTACTGCTATTACCTTGTTTACCGGACCGATTATCGCCTTCTTTTTACTGCAAAGTCCGCATAAATTGTACAATGCAGTAATTGAACTGATTCCGCCACGTTTCAGAAAAGACGCTAGTGCCTTGATCCGAATAGCCAATCAACAATTAGGCGCCTTCTTAAAAGGACAAGTGATCGCTTCCTTGCTGCTAGGCTTGATTTATTGGATCGTCTTCCTGCTGTTAGGACTGGAATTTGCGACAGTCATTGCACTGGCTGCAGGGATTTTGAGTATCATCCCATATATCGGATCATTTTTGGCCTTTCTGCCAGGAATGTTCATTGCCTTTCAGGATTCGAATCTGATGGTGGTAAAATTCGTGATCGCTTGGTTTGTTGTTCAGCTGCTTCACGGGGATTTGGTTGTACCGCGGGTCATGGGAGACAAATTGAAGATTCATCCAATCACGATTCTAGTCGTATTATTGGTAATGGGGGATCTATTAGGATTAGTCGGTGTAATCTTCGGTATCCCGATCTACTCCATGATCAAATTGTTCGTCGTCTTCATCTTTCGCAAGTTCAAGCAGCGCTATAATAAGTACTTCGCTGATGAAGGAGCCTATCGCAACACTGGCTTTTCCGAAGATGATTATCTATAAAAAAAATGAGTTGTCTCCGCAATTTGGAGACAACTCATTTTTGATTATTTTTTATAGATAAATCGAAAAGAACATCAGCATTGCGCCAAGCATCACGAACAAATGCCAAACAACATGCATATAGCGGCGATTCTTCATACTGTAAAAGACCGATCCGACGGTATAAGCAACGCCTCCGCCAACTAACAGCAGCAAGCCCTTCAATCCAACACTATGATAAAGACTTGGCAAAGCAATCACAACTGCCCATCCCATCACATTGTAGATGATCGTAGACAATTTCGAGACCGATTTAACTTTGCTTAGCGTCAAGCTTTTGTAGACAATCCCGACAATCGCCGCCAACCAAATGACACTTAACAAAACAATTCCGATCGTTCCTTTAATATAGAGCAAACAATATGGCGTATAGGTTCCAGCGATCAACAGATAGATCGAACAGTGATCAAAGACCTGAAAAACTTTCTTCGCCTTGGTGAAAATCAAGCTGTGATACAACGTTGAAGCTAAAAACAGTAGTAGCAGCGAGACGCCATAGATAATAAATGATACATAATGCAGCCCGCTATCCGCCTTCTTCAGCAAAAAAACAAACCCAACAATACTCAAGACTACCCCTATACCATGCGTCACCGCATTCAACACTTCATTTGTGATCAGATATTTCCGGCTAAACTGTGTATTCATTTATTTGTCACCTCGAATAATTTATTAAAGATACTATATCATAGTTAACAAAATAATTCAATCTAGTTTATAAAACTAGATGATAACTCATCCTAAGGAAATCCCCTGTTTAACCAATTTATAGCCAAAAACCAGCTCGTCCTCTACATAAATCTCTGATTCCTTGGCCGTATTCAATACCTTGATCAGCTCATTCAGTGTTAATACCTGATTTTGCTGCTTCTGTAAAATAATCTTTGACTCTTCTGTTTTGATCCTTAAATGATTCGTCTGTTTATCTCCATCCTTCACAAAAACATAAGTATATGAAGACAGTTTCTTCAGCTCACCCGCCGCATCTATCTGGATTGCAGTCAATAAATCTTTGGCTTTCAACGACCTCACCTCCACTTTTATTATAGCAAAAAGAAAACGATGAACCCGGGGAAAACGCTCCTTCGGTTCATCGTAATATTCTTAACTTCGATCCAAGCTTTTAGCGATGGTATTGCCTAACGACTGAACAATCTGAACCAGTACAATCAGTAAAATAATCGTGGTGTACATCACTGCCGGCTCATTGCGTAAAAAACCATATTGATAGGCAATGCTTCCTAGTCCTCCTGCTCCGACTAGACCGGCCATTGCGGTAGCTCCGATCAAACCAATCATGGCGATCGTTAAGCCGCGAATAATTCCGCCCCGCGCCTCTCTCAACAGCACACTGCGGATAATATGAAAATGACTGATTCCCATTGCTTGGTAGGCTTCGATCACCCCGCCATCGACTTCTAAAAGCGACGTCTCTACTAAACGAGCCAGATAAGGCGCCGTGTAGATGATCAGTGGCAAAAGGACGCCCTGTACACCGATAGTGGTGCCCATAATCAGCTTAGTCACTGGCAATATCAAAAATAATAAAATGATAAATGGCAACGAGCGCAGCACATTAATAATACTGTTTAAAATCGAATATAGAGGCAAATTGCTGTTCAAACCGCCAGGACGAGCAATGACTAACAGTACTCCCAATGGTATCCCAATAACGATTGACAGCCCTAACGCCACACACACCATCACAAGCGTTTGACCCAATCCTTCTATTACAACATTGCCCCACTGATTCCAAAATTCGCTCATTACACAACCCCCTCAACAATGATTCCTTGATTTTCAATATACTCCTTCGCCGCTTGGAAATCGGCTTCTGTTCCGCCGTCAAACTGAACGAGCAGCTGACCATGACGCTTGTCCTTCAAATAGCCGATGTTCCCGCTGAGAATATTGGGACATAAAGGAAAATCCTTCGCGACCTTTGCCAAAACAGGTTCCGTCGCCTCTTCTCCAATAAATTGCAGCTGAACCAGCCTGCCAGTTCCCTTATAAGACGCTAGGACCTCTTCTGGGACGTTGTAGCCATCATTTGCACCAATGAACCGTTTCGTCGTTTCCTCTTCAGGACGGGTAAACAGATCGATCACAGGACCTACCTCGACGACCTTTCCTTCTTCCATCACCGCTACACGATCACAGATACGCTGTACTACGTCGATCTCATGAGTGATCAGAAAAATCGTGATACCCAGTTCCTGATTGATCTTCGTCAATAACGTCAAAATGGATTCTGTTGTCTCAGGATCTAACGCACTGGTAGCCTCATCTGATAATAATATTTCAGGTTCATGAGCCAATGCTCGGGCAATTGCCACCCGCTGTCGCTGCCCGCCGGACAATTGGGCGGGATAATTGTCTTTTCGATCCGTTAAGCCAACTAGGTCTAAATACCTGTCCACACGCTTCGCAATCACCTCTTTGGGCACTCCCTCCAGCTTCAAGGGCTTGGCAATATTTTCATAAACAGTCGCTGTCGATAGCAGATTGTACCCTTGAAAAATCATCCCAATTTTACGTCTAGTCAACAATAATTCTTTTTTGTTAAGCTCACCCAAATCCTGATCATTGATCAAAATTTGTCCTGTTGTTGGCGGCTCCAAAAAATTAATCATGCGAATCAATGTTGATTTTCCAGCACCAGAATAACCCACCACGCCGAAAATCTCGCCCTGTTGGATCGTTAGGCTCACCTCTTTTACCGCTTCGATTCGACGCTTTTTTTGTTGGTAAACCTTTGACACATTTCTAAGTTCAATCATGTGAAGCTCCCTTTCTCATTCATCTATCTGGTATTACTAAAAAGCTGGAACCACAGAGCCTTTGAATTTTTCCTCAATAAATTTCTTCGTTTCGTCTGATTGGTAATATTTCTTAATCTCTTTAACGATCTTGTCATCTTTGTTTTCTGTGCGAATTGCGAAGACATTGTAATTAGGGTTATCCTTTAATGGCTCGTGGTAGATTGCATCATCATTAATGGTCAATCCCGCACCAAAGGCAAAATTGGTATTGATTGCTGCTGCCGCCAGCTCGCCTAGCTGAGACGGAATCTGTGAAGCCTCTAACTCAACGATCTCAATATCCTTAGGGTTTTCCGCAATATCATTCTTGGTCGCTTTAATTTCCACGCCCTCTTTCAACTTCAGAACACCAGCTTCTTCCAATAGCTTCAACGCCCGATACTCATTCGTCGGGTCATTCGGTACACCGATTTTATCCCCCTTTTGAAGTTTACTTAAATTCGAAACTTTTTTAGAGTAAACCCCTAATGGGAAAGCCACTGTTTTAAAGGCAGATTCAATTTTATAATCCTTATCCTTCACCTGCTGCTCAAGAAAAGAGAACGTCTGATAGCTATTTCCATCCAAATCCCCATCGCTTAAGGCAGTATTTGGCGTATTATAATCGTCGAAGCTTTTTACTGTAATATCAAGTCCGTCTTTTTTCGCTTGCTTAGCAACCTCTTCTAAAATCTCCTGATGAGGACCCGATGTCACACCAATCGTTACTTTCTTTTCATCCAACGGCTGCGCCTCACTTTTTGTTCCACAGCCTGCCAAGATTCCGCTAACTGCCAATGCCGCTACACTTAATAAAATTCCTTTTCCTAATTTTTTCATCATCATTTCCTCCTAATTTTTGTCCATTTTGCCAAAGAAAAAAGCCCGCCCTCTTCCACACATTATGTGTTGGAAAAGGACGAGCTAACTCGCGATACCACCTTCATTTGCAAAAGCCTCACGACTCTTGCCTCAACAAGTACAATCATACCTGAGCGTTGGTAACGAGCGCTGCCCCGTCATTGCCTACTTATCGGCAATGCCATTCAGAGACCATTTTCTAAATTCTTCCGCATATCCGCTCTCACCTGCCCGGACTCTCTTTGATGCTTCGTCATTTATACTTTTCTCTTCATCACGTTTCTTTGTTTAGCAAATTGTTAAATCGTATCTTACAGGTTAAAATAAAAGCTGTCAACACTTTTTATCATTAAAAACACAGTTGACTTTAATTTTAACAAAGCATAAACTAGTTGAAATCTCACAAAACGAATAGATACCATGTTTCATTTAATCATCTTGGTATTCGTTTAAAATGGAGCAAGTCTTCCACTGACGGCTTGTTCTTCAATATAAAAAGGAGTTGAATTCAATGGACATCACTACCGAAGTACGCCCTGGCGCCAATCGCTATGCCAGCGGTGCAAATATCCTGCAAAATTTACCCAGCTATTTAGCTGACTTCAAGAAAATCTCGGTTATCACCGGCGAGAAATCCTCTGAAGCATTCAAAAAATACTATCACAAGGAACTACATTACCCAACATATTGTTACGATGGCAGTTCAAGCCACGAAAACGCAGTGGAATTAGCCACTCAGATTGGACATGCCGAGTTGATTCTTGCAATCGGTGGCGGACGTGTCATTGATACAGCAAAAATGGTTGCTGAAGAGCTGAACGCCGAGTTAATGGTGATTCCTACATTGATCTCTAATTGTGCTCCGTTTACTCCAATTGTCGCAGTCTATCATCCGAATCGGACATTTAAAGCGATGGGATTTATGAAACGCGCACCCTTCTTAACACTCGTAGATTCAAACTTCCTATTAGCAACACCAAAAGATTACTTTGTTGCCGGTATCGGTGATACACTAGCAAAATGGTATGAAATTGAAGGAATTACAAGAAATCTAGCTGAAGATGAAAAATCCGCTTATGTGCGACTTGGGATCGCCAGTGCGAAAGCCATTCAGCAGCTTCTTTTAGAAGATGCCATTCCTGCTATCAAAGACCTTGAAAATCACCAAGCAACCTCTGCCTTCAGTCGTGTTACCGATACAATCATTGGTTTAGCTGGAGAAACAGGCGGGTTTGCTGCATCCTATGGCCGCTCTGGGGGAGCTCATGCTGTCCATGATGGTCTATCTTATTTAGAAGCAACTCATAATCAGCTTCATGGCATGAAAGTCGCCTATGGTATTTTGGTCCAATTAGCACACACAAAAGACCTAGAAGAAATCGAAAAGCTTAGACCCTTTTATAAAAAAATCGGGTTGCCTTTAAAACTGAAAGATCTGGAAGTCTTCGACACATCAAAGAGCGCTTTAACACCAGTAATCGAACATGCCGCCTCGTCAAATGAAACCTTTAATATGGTTGATCCTCATATCACCGCGGATCAAATCTATCGAGCGATTCAAACGATAGAATTTTTATAAAGTTTACTTTTAAGCCATTGAGGTATACCTCAATGGCTTATTTTATTTAAGTTTACCTTTTATCATTCCCAATATATAGTTTACTTTAAATACAATAAATTTTTATCTATTAATAGAGTTCACCTATAATAACGCTGTTAATTAAGCATTTTATTTAAAGTTTACCTTTTAATATTTTAAATAAAGGTTTACTCTAATATTAATATACTAGATGAATTTCTTTAATTTAAAGTTTACTTTATCAAATAGATTATTTTCTTTTTAAGTTTACCTTAAATTCCCTAATGAAATATGCCTCTCATCACTGTTTCAATTACCGCTGTTTCTAAGTAGTTATTTTAATCTCATTTTCTTTTATATAATAGATAAAATTTACAGTTTACTTCAATTTATTTTAAATGAAGTA
>OJVY01000089.1_pt1 | contig 54255 bp, 57 predicted proteins | sample 1600301 | NCBI WGS metagenome assembly OJVY01 (sample SAMN04436925, study PRJEB24849) | human gut metagenome | biome: human gut; feature: NICU; material: stool | host: Homo sapiens | place: USA: Saint Louis, MO | collected 2012-05-22
CCGAAGCATTTCCTTTCAGTGATTTAATGAGAACAACACGATTTGACTTAGAGCCACAAAAATAAGGCATTTTTCGTATTTTGGAAAGATGCCTTGTTAGATGTTTGTAAATTAGAGAAACGATAGGCGGACTGAAAATCGGATTGTGTGACAGTTATTAATAGGTTGAATGCTTCAGAAGAAATCAGCCTAATACTTTTTTAATCATAGATAAACTTGAGAAAACATACTATTTTGATTCGCTATTTTCCCCGCTATTCTCCTAACAAATTAGAAAAATTGAAAATCATTTTAACCATCTGAGTTGTTCTTCCTAATTCATATGTAGTCGCCTTCTCCACAAATCGAGCGTCTCTCACTCTAAAATCTAATGTCTTTAATTGTAAAGCGTTGATATATCCTGTTACTTGACGGTTCACCTCGTCATCTAATTTAATAAAATAGTCTCTTTTAGTACTTGTGATTGGACAAACCGCCACTAAGCCAGTAACAGCACAATAATTGTTTGTACTTATAACGATAGCTGGACGTTTCTTTTTAATTTCACGATCTGAACTCGGATCAAAATTAATGACAATGATGTCTCCTTGTTCTGGAATGTATTCACTCGTGTCTGCTACCATTAAATCATTTCCCTTCCTACCGGCTTGTCATCAGGAAATCCAGGTGTAACATCTAATGTCTTCCCTTGTGCAGCAGCTTCATCAAAAATATTTTTTTCCTTCTTAATGAATGTGATTGACTCGTTCGGACCCTTTACTGCAATATAGTCAACATTTTCATCGATTCCAAACCTTGTAGGTACCGTTAAAACGATTGCGTTACCCTGTCGTCTTGTTTTCACGATTACTCCTCCTCTTCAATCAAATAAGTAAATACACTGTAAATATATCATGCTAAAAAGTAAATACAATGTTTTACTTTATCGAAAATTGCTACGCTACACTTGTCTCTAATCTATTATTCTGAATTCCGTTTTTCCAAACAAGATAAATTTCATGCTATCTTTCTTTTCATAGTAGATATTTCTTCATCTATTTAACATTTGAGGATTCTCTTTTTTCTAATGCAGAAGAGATATCTTCTTGATATAACTTAGAAATTTTTTTGTACCACTCAAAGATGTAGGTTATCAGTACTTTTAATGCGGCATAAATTGGTATTCCGAAAACTATACCCAATACTCCGAAAATTTTTCCTGAAGTGAGTAAGACAAAAATAATTGTTACGGGATGTATATTTAGTTTACTACCTAAAATTAAAGGAGAAATAAGTCGGCCTTCGATTGTTTGTTCAACAAAAAAGACAATCATCACTTTTAATAGCATCGTAGGTCCTGACACTAAAGCTAGAAATACAACAGGTATCATCGCAATAAAGGAACCTAAATATGGAAGTAAGTTTAAAAATCCTGCGATGATCCCCAGACTTACAGCAAAGTCTAATCCAATTATGGAGAATCCCATAATGAACATGATCAACACTGTCATTGCAACAATTAATTGTCCGCGGATATATTGAGATACCTTTTCATTCATTTCTTTCAGTACCTGTAACGTCGGCTTGCGAAAGCGAGTTGGTAGAAATCTAGTAGCATAATGCGGAAATTTTTTTCCGTCCTTCAATAGATAGAATAGAAGAAAGGGAACTGTTAAAATAACAACGAATACATTTGCTAAGGTTCCTATCAGACTTCCGATACTTTCCAACGTATCCTTAAAAAAGCTCTGGATAATATTTGCTAATGAACTTAATCTGTCGTCGATAATTGAATTAAGTTGTGGTCTAAACCCATTTATCCACTTATTATTGATCAGTTTTTCCAACTGTTGATTGATTTCATCAAAATAGCCTGGTAGGTTATTAATAAAATTTACTATTTGTTCCTGAATTTTTGGTACAACTACTACACCGCCCCAGATAAGCAATCCTAAAATAATAATAAACAACAGCAAAATGGTTAATCCCCGCTTTACCTTATGCCGTTCTAGAAAATCTACGACTGGCACTAAAAAGTAATACAGAATTATCGCTACAATAATAGGAATCCCTACGATTGAAAAGAATTGAAGAATTGGTTTAAATAGATATGAGATTTTTGTGAAGCATATCAGAATGAGTAGCAACAATAGGACAATGAGCAAACTAGTCACTACTTTAGTGTTCAAAATCCACTTCCAAAACCAAGAACCATTTCTTTTCTTATTATTCAAAATATTTCCCCCTCTAAGATAAAGGAGATGCATTTATGTAGCAAAACCTCTTGACCAGAAAGATCTGTAATGACCTTTGAGTTTAGGCTATAAAAAGTGATCTTTATTTATAACTCTTTTCTAGTAATTTCATTCACCGTTTTCTCAACTATCTCTTTTTGGCCTACATGTCAATCATCCTAATTTTATAAGAAGCTTTCATTCAAAAACTACTTTTAGTGATCCTAGACTATAAATAAGCAGTTGGAATCTCTCAGGTTCATCCTTTACGATCGCATCTTCCATTACTGAATAAAAAGATTTTTTGCATTCCTCTTCGTCTAAAACGGTCGTTCGTTTTTTTAATTGTTTAAAAAAAATATGCATTCTAATATCCAGAATGTTGATAATCTGTTGCTGTAGTGATCGAAAAAGACTCAGTTTTAGCTTTTGATTAAGGATAAAAATAGTTTTTGCTTCCTTGAGAAACTTAGCAGATTTTGATATTTCAATAAGATTATCTGTCCAAATCACTAAATCCTCTTTTGTTTTCACATAAGGAATTACCTCTTTAAGCTGGTTTACAAAAGTATTGTTTAATGACTGGATCAGATCTGCTTGATTTTGATAACAAGATAAAAACCTTCTCTTGTTGATTCTTGAAAGCAATAATAATCTATCTAAAGATAAATCAATATCCCTTTTTTCATCTATGATTTTTTTTAGTGTATGCATTAACTGGTTATTCAAATTATTTTTGACCGTTTGATCTGTTAGCTTAAATCGCAATGATAAAACACCTCTACTTTCCACTTGGCAATTCAACTATCAGTGCTATATAAGAAGAGTCTTCATAATTACTCTTTTTAGAAAGTCGATAACCGTCGTTTACAACAACGATAAATTTACTTTTCCCTTTGATAGCTAGTTTCATTAATTTCGTAATATATTTTTGACGAAGATTGCCATTGATTATCAATTTTCCTTTGATCATGCCTATTAAGCTACTGACTTTTTTTATAGAACTATACATATTTTTATGGAATTCTTTAAATGTCACAAAATGTTTGATTCTTTCAGGTTGACTTCCTAAAAGAAGATCTTTTTCATTCAGAGGCGCCCGTGATAGAGTCTGCCTTTGCTCAATATATTTTTGAATTTTATTCCTCATGAGATGTACTCTCCTTCTGATCTTTTCTGTCAATCATTATTCGAGTGTTAAAATAGAACATACACCTATCCGGTATCAATACGTCCACTCTGTTCATTTTCAATTAAAATGAGAGATTAATAACCGAAAATATATATGCTGATACAAAAATAATGCAGTAGACTACCCAAAACACAAAAAACATGGAAAACGGAATGCATCCATTTCTTCTTTTTTCCGCCTAATCCATAAAAAATGGCACCCACACTATAAGCTACACCGCCAGCAAGGAATAGATTGAATCCTTCATTTGTTAGCATGCTATTTAATATATCTGATGCAATTAACACACTGCCTCCCATAAGGAAGTAGCCAATCATCGTAATCACTTTAAAACGATCCAAATCAACTGCATTCAGAGCAATAATCCCGCAGCCAACAAAAATAACCACTCCTAGCAGCATCCAGCCTAAATTCGGTTTTGTCGGTTCCACAACACATAAAGCAAATGGAATATACGTACCAATAATTAATATTGGGATAGAACAATGATCAACGATTTGAAAAAATTTCTTCTCTTCCATCTCCTCGCCTTCTGGAGACAAGCCATGATAGGTACAGGAAACAGCGTACAAAATAATAAGGGACACACCAAATAAAAGCCCTGTTACAAACTGTATCGAGTTCTGATGAGATAACAAAACCTTAATGACCATATCAATTCCTAGAAGTACCCCGACAGCATGAGAAATCACGTTAAAAATTTCTTCTTCTTTAGAGTATTTAGGTAGACTACGGTTTTTTGCGATTGAAATTTTACTCATATACTGCTCCCCAATCATCATTAGAATTTGGTGATACCTTTTTCAGCATGTTAAGAAACCTCTTTTCCAATAAAGGCTCTTTGATACTTCTTGTGAAAGTTACTGTTAAAACATTTCCAGCAGAGACTACACCGCAACTATAGGGCGTATGTGGTTTGGTACTTAACGACATGCTGAATTGTTTAACATATGGTTTCATGGCATTCGGTATTTGCCATACTCCCAAATTAGAAAATGTCATACAATTTCTACCTTTAGCAATCGAGAAAAACAGTTGAACCAACCATTTTTTTAAACTAAGCGGAAAGAAAGAATTCCCTCCTAATTTTCCTAATTTTACGTAAGATGTTACTAAGGAAGATAGTTTTTCCTTAGTTGAATTTGTTCTCAATTGGTCCTGAAAAGATTGGCATAGTTCACCAAAGTCTGATGTTTTCCCGGAACTCTTAGCATAGATTGAGATTGGCACTGAAAAATTTCTCAGAGTGTTGCGATTAAAACGTCTTCTTAAATCAACAGGTATGGAAAGACAAATAGTCTGGCGCTTTTTTGAGTGCTGTTGTAAATCAAACAGTGCGGCAGCTAATACACTCGTTAAAAAAGCAGTTAAGGTCACACCATGTAAGGAAGCCAATGCCAATACTTTATCAGTTTTAAAAGAAAATTCTGAAATATGCAGCTTATCGTCTTTACTACCTTCTATCAGATATGAGTTTGAACTTTGAACTAACCTACCTGAACTGCTTACAATGTCCTGATAGGCATCCGACGAACTATTTTTTTCTGATAATTCCTCAATAGTTACTTTATCCGATATACAGCGATTGGAAACGTCGTAACGAATCAATAAATATTCAGCAATTAGTGATTTTAAAAAAATACTTCCGCCAATCCCATCTGCCACAGCGTGAAAGTATTCTAGAATAATACGATTTTGTACATAAAATATTTTAAATGCACATTTATTCAATTCCTCAAATGTCATCGAGAATGACTCATTTTGACTATCTTTAATAATATCAGGTGCTGTATGTAACTTTTCAAAATAGTAATGGTAGCTATCGTGAACTAGACGAACACAAAAAGAGGGAAATCGTCCGATTAATCGATTAAGTGCTACTTGTAAGCTGTTGTGATCAACAGTCTCATTCATAACTACCGATAAACGCACTAGCGATCGATGTTCTTCACAAAAAGCTAATGGAAACATCTTTGCTGCTGTATCGAGCTCTAAAAAATCATCTGCATCAGCTACCATTTTTTTGATGTAACAATTTGAATTTGTCATATATTATTTCTCCTCAATAAAACAAGTTGTTTCCAACTCTTTATTCTCTATTGTTTTAATATCCCGCCAATTCCAAAAGCCCCGGGTCCGCTGTGTGTAGAAATAATGCACCCTGCTTTAAACCAGAGAATTTTTTTAACATGATATTCATGTAAGCATATTTCCTCAATTTTTTTTCGGCTCTCTTGTCCTAGTCCAGGAGAATAAACAAAATAGATTTCATCCAAACTGATAGTCATAGAAGAAAAAAATCAGCCAATATTTTTTTACTGACAGATTCCATTTTTCCTCGATACTTCTTAGTGGCGATTAGTAATCCGTTTTGCATTTCAATCAATGGTTTGATATTCAATAACTGTGTCATCAAATATTGAGTGTTGGAGCATCGCCCACCTGCTTTTAAGTAGTAAGTGTCATTAACGGCAAAATGAAATTTCATTCGTTTAGATAATTCCTTGATTTTATCCAGTAATACTATTGGTTCGATATCTGGAAATTTCTTAATGTATCGAGCCGTACTTATCACAAGGGCCCCTAGTCCTCCACTAACCTGTTGGCTATCCACACGATAGATATCTTCGTAACCGATAGAGCCGATTATCGAGTTTTGGTATGAGGAGGTCGTTTTAGCTGAGTAAGCAATATGAATGATGATTGAATTAGGTAGTTCCCTTCGTATTTGGTCGTATATATGTTCAAAATCTGCTGGATTAGGAGCGGAGGTAGTCGGAATAGATTCTTTTTTAGCTAAAATCTGCTCGGGACTTATTTCACCATCAGCATATGTCTTCCCTTCAAATTGAACATACATAGGCACTATTCTAATTCCATATTCCTCAGCTAATTCTGGTGAAATATCTGAACCACTCTCTGTTAGCAATACATAATGTTTCAATATATATTTCCTCCGATTCATAATTTTATTCACTTTACTTTTTTATGCTTTTTCAATAGCCGATTATCAAACCCTTCTGTTCGGCATAAAAGCTACACAAGCCACGTGTTGGAATAATTGTTACTTCGGAATCGCTCCAGATATTTTGGATTTCGTTCTTCAGTCTTTTGGCAAATTCTGGGTTTTGGCAATGACTAATCACTACTGATTTAAGCTGTTCTTCTTTTTGTTTTAGCCCGTTTAAGATAATGTTTATTGCCTTCTTTTTGCCTCTTACAATTCCTCTCATTTCGATAGTTCCAGTTTCATTTGCGCTACCAACCCCTAAAAAACCAAATTTATTTGCAACAAATCCTGTCAATTTATGGATTCGACCGTTTCTAACTAGATTATCAAATGATGACAGTGCAAACATCACTTGGGTCTGAGTCATATAAAGCTGTGACTGGCTAACAACTTCCTCAAAATTTTTCCCAAGTTCAATGAGTGTACAAATTTTTCTTACCAATAACACCATTTCTGGTCCGACGGATAAAGAATCAATAATGGTGATTTTTTTATCTGGATACTCTTCTAGGATCATATTACGAGCAGCGCAGGCACTATTATAACTACCCGAAAGACCGCTTGTGAGGGTGATCGCAATGATGTGTCCTGCTTCTTTAAACTTTTCATACCAAGCACCCGAAGAAGGACATGAAGTGTGGCTTGAATCATCTGTGCTTTTCATTTTGGCAACAAGTTTATCAATATCTAAACGATCATCGTCTATAAAATGAGTTTCTCCAATACTAATAGTAAACGGAACAGTTGAAAAATGAATATTCTCATATTCCAACTCAGTGCTAAATAAATCAATACTTGAATCTGCTACAATATTCCATTTCATTCAGAAAGTCTCCTATCTAAAATTCTTATCTAAATTGAGTATACTTCTCGTCTGTGTTTGCTTCGTAAATTCGAAGCAGAACATAGTTTACCTTCAGTTTACTCAAAAAAACGTCAGCTCTATACTAGAGTATTGACGTTTTCGTTTTAAAAATTTATAGCTGATTGTAACCCTGTGTTACACATGTAAGATGAATAAAATCATCCCTCGACGCTTTACTGCTTCTTTTGATTTTCACATGCATTAATTAACTTCTTCAAGTCTTTTCTTATACAAATAGAATGTCTCATTTGCGATCGGATAGTCAGCGATTGTACCGATTAAACTGTACCCTAATTTTTCATAAAATTCAGGCGCGCTGTTTGTAGTAGTTTCTACAAATGACATAATGCAGCCTTTTTTTTGGGCAATGCTTTCAAATTCAAGCAGCAATTTTCGTCCTGTTCCGGCCCCTCTTGCCTCTGGCTCTACAAAGAGGCCTTCAACATGGCAAGAATAGCTTATATAGTTAATTTCACCGTTTAATCGCCCAACAGCTTCATCATTTTCATTCAAACAGACAAATCCGACATGTTCATTTTCTTTCAATACTTCTGATTTCCGATAGCTAATTCCTAATTTTTTAGCATAATAATTAACTAGACTTTCATACATTAACTTTTCATTTATCATATAATCTATTTCTTTATCAATAGCCATAAGCTCCTTTAGTAGAAATTATATGGTAACCCATCCTTCTTCTTGATTTGCTGGATTTTAAATTTCAATCAAAAGATGGACATTATGAATCTTTAGTTGGGATTGCTTCAATCATAAATCTTAAAAGCAGTCATCACCGTCCTTCTTTTAATTTATGATTCTATTTATAATTATACTTTGTTATCGTTTCCAATTCGTAAACATAAAGGACAAGTTAATTTACTATCAGTTTACTTATATAAAAAAGCTAAACCCATCAGCTTTACAAAGAAGGCTGACGGATTTAGCATTTTCTATAACTTAGTTTTTAAAGGAAGTTCAACTATAAATGACGTGCCCGCTGATACTTCACTTTTCACTGTAATCGTTCCCTGACAAAGTTCTACAACACGTTTAGCGATAGAAAGCCCTAATCCGAGTCCTTGCTGAGCGTGTGAGGAATCTCCTTGAAAATATGGATTAAATAGTGACTGCAGCGTCTCCTCGTTCATCCCCTCACCTGTATCCGCTATTCTCACAACTACCTGTTCGTTTTCAAGTGAGGTACTAATTGATATTTCTCCACCATCTGGAGTGTATTTAATAGCATTATCTAGCAAATTAATCCATAAATGCTGCATCATTTCCTTATTACCTAAAAATAAGATTGAGGTAAATTCTCCCTTAAGATCAATATTTTTTGCTAACCATTTGGGTGATAAAATGATTGAACACTGACGTAATTGTTCACTTAAGTCATATTCTTCGACATCAGTCACAATCTGTTGAGAAGACAATTTTGAAAGTAGGATTGTATTGCTTGCTAAGTTGGACAGCCTTGCTGATTCAGCAACAATGATTTCGAGGTACTGTTTTTGCTCCTCTGGTGGTAATTTTTTTTCAAGTAATAGTGAAGCAAATCCATTTATTGACGCAATCGGTGTTTTAAATTCGTGTGAGTAGTTATTTATGAAATCGTTTCGTAGCAACGAAACACTTTCAAGTTCAGCACACATCTTATTGAAACTAGAGTAAATTGGAGTAATAGTTCCTTTGCTATCCTGTGGTATCCTGATAGAGTAATTTCCATCAGCAACGCTTCTAATAGCATCGTAAAGTGTGGTTACTTCTTTCACTCGTTTGCGATGTAACACTGCATTTAGAGGAGCCAATGTTAAAATAAAGATTACTAATGTACCCAGCGATGAATACCCAGCAGCTTCGTAGGTATCCTTGACACCAAAAATATCGGTCACTAGCCAAGTCATAAACATAAATGACGATAGCGCGATAAAGACTATCGTGATAGTTTGAAAAAGCAATTGTGGTAAAATATTTTTCGTGAGTTCGATCAGCTTCCCCTTATTTTCTGTCATTTTCTTCATTTATTATCCACCTGTTCAGCTATCTCAATCTTATAGCCCAAACCCTTTATCGTAACAATCTTAAACTCAGTTATTCCTAATAGCTTATTTCGAAGTCTGCTGATATGGGTCTTGATAGTATCTTCTCCACTCTCCACATTTATTCCCCAAATACTATCAAGTAGCTGTCTTTTAGAAAAAATCTGATTGGGATAAGATAAAAGCTTAAATAAAAGATCGAATTCCTTTTTAGGCAGTTCAATATATTCGTTGTCCGTGTAAACCGCATATTTCTCAGAGTCTATAATGACATTCCCAACTTGAATTTTTTTACTTTGAGCGTTCCTAGAACGTCGTAATAGTGCTGCTACTCGCCAGATCAATTCTTCACTACTAAAAGGTTTTGTCATATAATCATCTGTTCCAAGAGAAAATCCTTGCTGTTTATCATCAAGCGTTTCCTTAGCCGTAAGTAGTAAATACGGTGTAGTATAGCCTTCTTCCCGAATGGTTTTTAATAATTCATAACCATTCATGCGTGGCATCATAATATCCGCGATAATTAAATCAATGCCACCTTTATGTATTATCTCTAATGCCTCTATGCCGTCACAAGCACTTACCACCGTATATAAATCATTTAATCTTGCTGCAGTTAGCAATCGCATGCTTCTATCATCTTCTACAATTAGTATTTCCGCCATAAAATCACCCCGCTTATTATGTATTCTATCATAGCTTTTTGAAATTAATAAACTGGAGATTTTCTAAAATGATTTCTTCAAAAAATAATGGCCTCATTATTAACAGAGGAACCATGATCCTTAATCCTGTACTAATCGGGAATATCACCTCTGCACATTACGGATTAGCAATGGAGAAAATCGACATTGCTTATTAAATAGAAAAAAGACATCGATCCCTATAAACAGTGCTTTCATATAACTAACAATAGCTTACATGTAGTTACGAATAATTAATCATTCGTAACGATCTGCTTTGTCATTTACTAGCACACGTCTAATATTGTAAATAAATGATCTAAATTAAAACCCACCATTATAATACTGAGTCTCTAGCTTATTAATGGTGAGTAAATATCTATATTCAGCTTATCCTGAATAACCATAAAATTCAGGAATCCTATTATTTTGAATTCTTTTCTGCCATCGAATTGAGCTTAAAAAATGCACAGTCTTCCCTATTTTCATCTCATCTATAAATTTAATCCTAAGCATCTAATCAAGTGTTTTTAATTCTGACCAGAATTCTTTATTGTATGGCTGCTTTACAAGAAAAGTGTCGGAAACAAGAGCACGCGCATTCTTTATTAGCTGAACATCATCATCTATATAGATTACGTCAAAGTCTTTTTGAAGGTTGGCTAATACTTTTTCTTTGTCACCTGAACCGTTATAAATTCCGCAATGCAGACGTTCTTCTGGAATAGTAATGTTCCACGCTGAAAAATACTCTTGTAGAATTTTTAAGGGACTGCCGGTTAGAAAATGACACGTGCTTTCATGCTCTTTTACCAGATTATAGACTGGTTTGAATGGAGCAGTCATCAATAATTCTTGCATGAAAAGCTCCCCTGTCTTTTGCTGCAATTCCAGTGTGTAAGACACATGAAAAGCATCCTCAAGAATTTGCATTTCGGTTTCGATATCTGTAACACTATGCAAATTGGTATACCAGAATTCTTTAGACATATCAATTCCAAGTATTTGACTTGTCAGCTCAACAATTAAATCTTCAGAATTTACCAATGTATTGTCAAACCCAAACACGTATATTTTTTTTTTCATAGTCAAAACTCCTTACATTTTCCAGAATTAATTCATCGAATTGTTAGTTAAATCCGTGCCATTCGATTCAATCACTTTTTTGTACCAATCAAAGGATTTTTTCTTGGAGCGTTGCAATGTTCCGTTGCCATCGTTAGCGTTTTTTATTATCTCTCCTGTACAATAGAAAATGAGAAAAATATTCTATCTTCCTAACATGCCATAGCAGTTACCCATAGTTCAGCCTGCGGAGAAAGTCATCCTTCTACTCTCCAAAAACGATAATTTTCTTACCAGTATTGCTGCCGTTTTGGAAATCTAAATGTGCTTGTTTTATTCCTGCAAGATCAAATGGATAACGTTTATCAACAAGAACAGCTAATTTTCCCTGACTGTAAAGTTCAATGGCATGTTCCCATTCTTCAAGAGAAATAAAGCCCATTGAATATTGAGCCGTGATTCCTAATTGTTCCGCTTTTTCTTGATCAGGCACTGCGTTCACTGTAGTAATGCGTCCGCCTGGCTTCACCACTTGATAGCTTTTTTCTAGTGTTGCAGGCCCGGTTAAATTAACAACCAGATCCACATCCGATACGAGCTGTGTAAAATCTTGTGTTTGGTAATCAATGGTTTCATCTGCACCTAATGATTTCATATAATCGCTTTGTGCAGCCGAACCTGTGGCGAAAACATACGCCCCAGCATTTTTGGCTAACTGGATTGCTTTGGAGCCAACACCGCCAGCTCCGCCATGAATCAACACTTTTTGTCCCGTCTTCACTTGTCCGTCTCTAATCGTGGAGGCCCAAGCAGTCGCAAGTCCTAGATAGAGACCTCCAAGCGGCTCAAGGTCTAGTTCTTTAGGGACAACTGCAACATTACTATCCTCTTCAGTCAAGATATATTCCATATATGTATTCATGTTAGAAAAACCAGCGACATGATCGCCTACTTTAAAACGCGTTACCTCTTCTCCAACCGTTGACACTACACCGGAAAAATCTTGTCCCAATGAGTGAGGCAGCGGAGGAAACATGTCTTTAGGCATAGTTGGTGCAGGACCAGATTGACGAATAACCATATCAGGATCATTCACACCGATTGCCGCGGTCTTAATCACTAGTTGATGCGCAGAAGGGCTAGGAATTTCTACCTCTTCCATTTCCATAACATCTACTGAGCCATATTCTTTTAATATCATTTTTTTCATAAGCGTACTCCCTTCAACTTTCTGATGATTAGCATAGTCCTTTCTCAACGATTTGAATAGTACGTTATTTTTTTAGAAATACTATCCTGTGAGATAGAAATGTATGAAATCAATGGTGACTTAGAAAATAAAAAAACTAAAGCACTAATGCTCTAGTTTTTCTTGATCGTATGCATTCGCAAATTTTTCCAATTCCTGTATGACAGGCAAGAATTTCTCACCCATTGGCGTCAGCGAGTATTCCACTTTAGGAGGCACCTGCGGATAGACTTCCCGACGAATCATCTCATGACTTTCTAACAGCTTCAGATTTTTTGTTAAGTTCGCTTGTGTCACCATTGGCAATTTCCTGCTTAATTCACCAAAGCGCAACGTCTCTTTACTTAGAAAATATAAGATGACCATATTCCACTTGCCATTCACGATCTTTTGAATATTAGAGATTGGGCAAGATTCAAAGGTTTCTGTTTCATCAAAATCTTTCATATTAACTTCTCCCTCAGTTTCTCAAACAGCTCTTTCTAACTATATGCTATTTCAACTCAAGTAACAAATCAACGAGAGAAAGATTTTGAGAATCAACCTTCTTCTCCGCCAAATACTTTCTTAGTAATAGCAGATCATCACTTGGAACCAGGTTCTTCGTAAATATAATTCAACCAAAATTCTTCTACCTTTTGATTGAACTCCTTAGTAGGATATTTTCCTCTCAAATCGAATGTATGAGGCAAGTCATCAGAAAACTTTATTTGATAATTGTATACACTATTAGATTTCTTCGATTCTTGTTTAAACAATCCAACATCCGAAATTTCTGACCAAATTTTGGTTTTTAACAGCCATCCTTCCTGGTAAGTAACTCCCCTTTGATCCAGACGATAAAGTATGCCGCCATGTTTCAATACAAAAATAGAATCCTTGATACCTGAATAGATCAGTAAAGAAGCAAAATAAATAAGAAAACCAAAAAAGAAAATAACCCCTGTCGCTAAAGCCATTCCAAGTAAGGTTAAACTAAACAATATATTTAACCTATTAGGCTCATTAAAATAAGGAAATAGAAACCAAAAAGAAACACCAAGTACAATTAATAGGATCATCATACCCGCACAAATTAACATAGCAGCATCTCGCCATGTAATTTTTAGTTCAAAAACTTTATCCATCTTTAGCTGCTCCTGTTATTCTTACTTCTTCTCTTGACTAATCTCGAACGATAATAATGGTAACGAAGAGCGCTTTAATAGTCAAGATAGGAAAAATGAGTAGTGTAGTAAGAAATCATAAATGTCAGTGAGCTGATTTCAAAGATAAATTGACTGTAATACTTTGAATGTTTCCTTACTATTCTGCACTATTCTCCTGTATCTACTCTAAAAATTAAGATTGAATAGATTCCTCACTTATTTAATTGATCCAATCAAGAATATCCCTAGTGTAATTACTGCTGCTCCAGCACTGATCATGCATAATTCCTTTCTAGTCTTTCGTACCTTCAAAATAAAGATGCCCGCATAAATAGAAATCAATACCGCCATCTGAGAAAAGGTAAAACTTTTTGCTACTCCAATGATTGGCATGGCAAAAAATAAACTTAAATTAGCGATACTCCAAGCAATCCCAGTTCCCAAATTCTTTACAACCTGTGACCAAGCGAATTCTTCTCGTTTAATAATCGTTAAGCATAGTGAAGAGAACCACATCCCGATCGACTGTGGAAATAATACCACTGCTCCGCTAACTAGAAGAGCTTGCGGCAATGTCACATAAATTGTTAATGCAGTTGAGGATAGTAATAAAAGAGTGATAGCTTTGCGTTTTATCGTGTTCGACTGCTTTTTCCCCTGTTCTTCTATATAAGAGGTTAAACGAATTCCTAAAATGATTAACAAAATTCCAGTCATTCCAATCATTATCATAGTAAGATTGGTCCATTCTTTAAAAAAAATTGCCGCGATAAAGGTTGTCCCAATTAATTGAGTTCCATTTGAGATAGGCATCGCCTCAGACACTGGCAGTAATTGAAAGGAATTGAATTGCAAATATTGTCCAACAGACCAGAAACAGCCTGAGAGAAATGCTGCTGTAAAACTAAGCCAATCATACGTAAGTTGAACAATCACGGTAAAGATAATTCCCAGTAAGAGTGCTGTCGTAGAAGTTCCCAGCAGCTGATTGATCGGCTTCGCCTTCGTTAAATTCGCAATAATCGGCATAAGCCCCCACCCAAGAGCGGGTAATAAATATAAAGTAGCCATTAATTTCTCCTAAACACAAAATAATTTGCTCAAGAAAAGACTGAGCGTAAAACCCAGTCTTTGTTCTTGGTTTAAAATTTAAATAGTCCATCCTGTAGTGTCACGATTTGATTTTCGATTAGCAGCTGTCCCTTAGTCATCTCCGGAAAGACCACGATGATCGTGTCATCTTTTCCACTTTTTTCTATTTGGTGTAGATCCATCGAAGCCAATAGAGTACCAGCTTTTACCTTTTGTCCCTTTGTTACTTTGACTGAAAAAGGCAGCCCCTTTAGTTCCACCGTGTCCAATCCCATATGGATCAAAAGTTTTTCACCGGACTTACATTCAATTGTAATAGCGTGCAGCGTCGGAAAGATGCTCTCAACAATTCCTTCAATCGGAGCATAGACATGGCCATCATGTTGAGTGATTGCAAAGCCTTCCCCCATCATTTTTGAAGAGAAAACCTCATCTTGAACTGCTTCTAAAGGAAGAACTCGTCCATTTGCTACAGATTTCAGAGTATTTTTCGTTTTAAAAAAGAGCATCCTCTCATCACCTCTATACTAATTTTGGCCAGTATTCTTTATTGGCTTCAATCATTTCATCTAAAATTTTCTTTGCTACGCGAGCATTTGGTACTGTTTGATTCAACGTAAATGCTTGCAATGCTTTTTGATAAGAACCTTCAAAATAGGCATCAACTAATAATTTTTCTGCTGCTACTTGTGCCTCCATCAGCCCTTTATGAAAATCACAGATCGGTTTCCTTAGAGAAATCGGTTCTACACCTGTTGCGCCAACATAAGCAGGTACTTCAACCACTGCATCTGGACGAAGATTCGGAATCGCTCCTTGGTTAGGAACAATCAGCATGAAGCGGCGACGTTCATCATTCAGCAAAGAGGTTGCCATGTCTACGATGTACTGACCGTGCTCCCCAAAATTAAAGTTCAAGACATCCTCCGTTACTCCTTCTCGGATCTTTCTTGCCATTTCCCTTGTGTTCTTTTCCCGACCTTCCATTACCATATTGGCGCGTGTGTAATTTTTATCAGCATGTTCCACGACCATATCTGGATATAGATAGTACTCTAAATAATTATTCGGAATATTTTGCGGGAAATTTTTTGTGATAACAGACATCATGCTGAAAGCCTCCTGCCATGTTTTATCTCCAGCATTAAAATCCGCTACTTCCATTTCCTGAGTTGTTAATTTTTCAATGATTTCTGGCATCACATCGCGCTTCAGATTTTTATCATAGATCGAAGTATACCAGCCAAAATGATTCAGTCCATAATAAGTTGGAATCCAATTTTTTCGATCATAGCCATAATTGACAGCAATCGTTTCTTCGATTGAAATCGTCATGTCACAGGCATTGATCATTTTTGCTTTTGGATATTGTCTCCGAACAGCCTCTGAAACAATTGATTCCGGATTTGTATAATTTAAAATCCATGCTTCAGGCGCATACTTTTGAACATAGCCAACAATTTCTAATAGACCATTCATTGATCGCATACCATAAGCAAACCCGCCTAATCCGCAGGTTTCTTGTCCGACTAAGCCATGACTTAAAGGAATTTTTTCATCCTTTTCACGCATCATCATACCACCGACACGAATCTGTGAAAAAATGAAATCACAGCCGGTAAACGCTGTTTCAGGATCTTCGGTTGATGAAATGACCACATCCTCAAATCCTTCTTTCTTCAACATGTATTGAATAATCAAATACATGTCGGCATTTCTCTGAGCATCAATATCGTATAAACGAATCTCTGAAAGCGGTAAACGATCTGCATTGTTTAGCACCGCTTGAATGATTCCTGGTGTATAAGTACTGCCTCCGCCAGCAATCGTAATAATTTGTTTCTTTGTCATTATTCTCTTCCTTTCTACTGTTCCAATAATTTATTGAACTCAGCCATTACGTAAGTAACCTCTAACCCAATAATAATTTGATAATTTTTTTCTGTCGGTTTGATCACACCGCTGACACCTAACTGTTTGATTCGTTGTTCATCGACGATCGTTGGATTTTCAACCTCAACTCTCAAACGTGTATTACAACTGAAGGCATCTGAAACATTCTCTTTTCCGCCAAAGGCCTGCAGCATTTTCTTTGCCATATACTCATAATTCTTGCTGGCTAATCCGAGTTCCTTTTCTTCTTCTACTGCTTCAATTCCATATTCTGTAGCTGCTTCTCTGCCTAACGTTTGAATATTACATTTTTTGATTAGGTAATAGAAAGTAAAATAATACAGGGCGAAAAATACGATTCCGACTGGAATGATAAGAATAGCGTTGGTCGCAATTCTAAAATTAATTAAATAATCCACAATACACGCACCAAATGTAAAACCAATCCGAATATTCAACAAGTAACACACGATTCCGGCAAGCCCAGCAAATAATGCATGTACGACATAAAGCATTGGAGAAAGGAACATAAAACTGAATTCGACTGGTTCAGTGATATTGGAAATAAATGACGTTGCCGCCCCACTACCCATGATTCCTTTGACCATCTCTTTGTTTTCTTTGAATGCCGCACGATAGATAGCAAAACAAATTGCAGGGACGCCAAACATCATGATAACGAAGAAGCCTGATAAAAATAATCCTGCTTGTGGATCGCCGTTGATAAATCGTGTCATCTCACCACGGAATACTTCGCCACTTGGCGAGGTGTAACTTCCTAAGTCATAGTAAACGTATGTGTTCAGTACATGATGGAGTCCAAAAGGAATCAGCAACCGATTAAGGAACATAAAAATCCCCACTCCTAAAGCCCCCATATTAACTAATAAGCGCGCAAAGCTATCAATTCCGGCTTGGGCGAAGGGCCATAAAAAGCCAAACACCACCGAGGTGACTGTCTGTAATATCATCACCATCGTCAACGGAAACTTTTCCCCTGCAAAGTAAGAGAACACCATTGGTAATTTTTGTTCCTTGAAACGATTGTACGTCCAAGCTGCGATAAGCCCTGAGATTATCCCACCGAAGATCCCCATATTGACAGCCGGATTCATAATTTCTAAACCCTTTTTCAATGTTGCAATTGCTAGAAATCCTGTTAGTGCAGGAATACCTTTGTCTTTGGTCTTAGCAAAGCCAATCGTTACTCCGATTGCAAATAGAATATCCAAATTTCCAAATACTGCATTTCCCGCAGCCCCAATAACAGGAATATTCAACATGTCGTCTGCTGAAAGACGCATGATCAATCCGGCCAGAGGCATCGCTGCCACTGGAAGCAGCATCGCTCTCCCTAATTTTTGTACATTTGCTTTTAAACTCGACATTTTAAACTCCTCCTCATTTTAAATATCTTTGTAAGTTACCAACTCAATCAAACAATCCCTTTTAACCTGCAATGCAAAATCTGAATGAATCAGAAATTCCACCTGATTAACCCTTGGATAAACAAAACTTGAACCCTCTAATAATTGCTGATCAAGATATGCTGTGTGACACATGATTTCGATGGTTTTATCTTCGCGTAAAAGCGTTAGTAGCTGTTCTAAATATTGTTCGATTGAACAATCAATTTGCCTTTTATCCTCAATTGTTTCGCCAACATCATCAAAATATGGTTCAAAATAATCGACATGCTGAACCTCTGCTTTTCTCTCAAAGTTCCCGCGAACTGGCAGATCATATTTTTTAGCCAATGCAATGACAACTTCCTGATTATTATCAAAGGTGTGCGTATGATGGTGACTATCTAAGTGGGTTGGGATAATTCCGGCTCGATAAACCTTTTGAATTTGAGCATTCCACTCTTGATATAGCTGATCGTTGTCAATTTCAAAGGGCTTTGTATAAAAAGATAATTGCTTAAATTGATCGCCCTCCACCAAACTATCGACATTTTCCAATAAAGGTTTCCCACAGGTCAGTGTCAGATGAACACCCACACCTAAATCTGGTAATTCTTTTTTCAGCTTTACCGCATGTTCAAATCCCGGCATATTTGCCATCAAAGTCGTTGAAGTTAATATTCCTCGTTGATAAGCATCAACTATGCCGTAATTCACACCATGGCTGTAGCCAAAATCATCTGAGTTAAAGATTACTTTTCCCATTCTTTCCATCCTTTCTTTTTATACTAAAAATAGACGCAACCTAATGATCGCAGAAATGAATGCTCGCTCTGCATCAAAAGGTTGCGCCTACCGAATAGTTACGCCCTTGATTATTGAATTCTCGCTAAATGAATGGCCAGATAAACGACTTCGTTTTCCTGCACATCCAACTGAAATTTCTCTTCGATCATTTTTTTGATCGCTGTTGCGGTCTGATAAGGTTCACTTTCTTTAAAGGTACTGGTGAAAAATCCAATGTTTTCAGTTGGTGACTCTTCTTGATAAATCAGACGTTTCACTAAAAATTTGATATGAATCATCATACGATGATAGGTTAATGAGTCTTTATCAAAATGATAATCATAAGATTCCTCCAAATCCTCAAGAATCGTCTTTGTCATTTCTAATATCTTTAAGCTGTTTAAACTATTTCTTTCGCCTAGTTCCGCATTGATAATATGCATGGTAATAAAACCAATTTCATTTGCTCCCAACTCTGTGTTATAGCGTTGATTAATTAACGCCACGACTTCATTCGCCGTTTCATACTCTTCCGGATAGAGCAATTTCATTTCCGGCAACATGATTGCTGTCACCTGACTGTCTTCTTTCTTACGCTGAATCGCAAAATAAATGTGATCCGTCAAGGCAATGTAAATGTTTGAATCTAACGGTGTAGAGATTCTTTTCGAGATAAATTGAATGATCTCCTCGGAAAAATCAATGAATTCGATAGGGATTTGAGCGGCCATCTCACTAAACATCTTGGTCTTCTCTTTGGTATCCAAAGTAAAAAACTTATCCGCCAGTGCTGGATCAAATACCTGATCAACGAAAGCAGAAAATCCAATTCCCTTACCCATAGCGATTTTTTCAATTCCCTCATCATCAATTAAAATCACATTATGACTGATCTTTTTAACAACTTTCATTAGTTGCACCGATCCTCTCTGAAAAACATTCAAATTTTTATTTAAAAAACAAAAAAACGACCCAAGGAAAGTGTCTTTCCTAGGTCGTGCCTAATTTAATAGTTGCACCCTATCTGTTTACACGCTCAATATAGCAAATAAAAAAAGCGCTGTCAACGCTTTTTTTATTTATTTGTTTTCTAATTTTAAATTCTATCAATAGCAAGGTGAATGATTATTGATAGATATTTCAACACTTTTTCTTTAGAACTAACAGTTTCTTAGATAGTTTGAAAAATCCTTTTAAGATCATGCAAAACACTTCCCCAAAAAAATGGGAAGTGTTTTTTCATTCTTTCGCTACTTTTTTATATTTCTATAGCTAACTCTGATTCATAGGGTATAGAAGGTTGAGCACCATACCGTTGGACTGTCAAAGAGGCCGCTTTGCTTGCATACGTGATTGCTTCTTCGATATTTTGTAAATCATGAGATAATTTTGATGCAAACGCACCAATGAATGTATCTCCTGCAGCAGTTGTGTCCACTGCATGAACTTCAAAAGCAGGCACCAATCCTGATTTATCTTCTGCGATAGAGTAGAATGCTCCTTTACTTCCTAATGTGACAATGAGAACCTTAACTCCCAACTCGTGAATTTTATTTGCTGCACTAACTAAATCACTTTCACTAGTAATTTTAACACCAATAATTGTCTCTAATTCTATTTCATTTGGTATTAAAATATCTGTCGCATGAATAATTTTTTCAGGCAACATTTCAAGTGCAGGAGCAGGATTTAAAATTGTGGCAGCAGAGCCTTTTTGAGCAATTTCAAAACTTCTTTCAATACTATCGAGATTGGTTTCCAGTTGAGCAATTACATAATCACTCGAAGAAATCGTTTCTTGATTCTTTAAAATATGTTCATTAGAAATTTCTTGGTTGGCTCCTCCATAGATTACAATACTATTTTCTCCACTATCATCAACAGTAACATAAGCACTTCCTGTTCTTACGCTATCCAAATGAGCAATCCCTACTGTATTGATTCCATCTTGGTCAAGCAAATCGACAAGCGTTTTTCCACCATCATCATTTCCTACGGCTCCTATAAAATTCACAAGAGCACCGCTTCTGGCTGCAGCAATTGCTTGATTAGCTCCTTTTCCACCACCGTTTGTAAATACTTCTTTTGAATGAATCGTTTCACCCGGTTTCGGGAAATTCTCTGTACGAATCGTTGTATCTAAATTAACACTTCCTACTACTGTAATCTTATTCATTTCTGCACTTCTCTCCAATTGTCTTCACATACATGTATTCGATAGTAATTATCTTATGAAAAATACTTGATCGTATCCATCGTCAATTCTCTGAATTTTTCTAAATCAAGATTAAAAGCAACTTGAACATTTTTTTCTTTCTTATCGACGTCATCATAATCAACTACGGTACTGCCTAATGCTAATGTATCACTGGTCTCTACCTGTACATTCATTGGATATACAGTAAACATATCCGGATCAATAACATAAGCGACAGCACATGGATCATGCATATGGATACCCTCGACGTGCGTTTCATCAGCCCAGAATGGTCGTGTAGTTGTTAAATTGAAAAAATCTAATAGATCAGCCATTGTTGTGGCTACTTGATTCCCAATATTACGAATTTCTTTGATATCGTCTTCAAATAATTGAGCTTTTAATGTCACATCTAAACCAAACATAGCAACTGGAACACCTGAATTAACAACAATATCTGCCGCTTCAGGGTCCACATAGATATTAAATTCCGCGTGAGGCGTCATATTCCCGCCAAAACATGCGCCTCCCATAAAGGAAATCAGTTCGATTTTCTCTTTTAGTTCAGGATGTGATAATAAGAAAATCGCAACGTTTGTTAACGGTCCAGTAGCGATCAGAGTAATCTTCTCATCTGATTCTCTCAAAATTTTTGCTATCAGATCGTTCGCCGAAATATCCAAATCCGCAATTTTAGATTCTGGTAGTTCGGCACCATCTATACCAGATTCACCATGAACATCATCTGCAATAATCAATTCACGACGCAACGGCTTTTTCGCGCCTCTAGCAACAGGTATTCCTTCACTTTTTGCCAGTGTTAATAATCTCTTCGCGTTAATATATGTCTTTTCCGGAAGTTGATTCCCAGCTGATGTAGTAACTGCTAATAAATCAATCTTCTCTGAAGCAATAGCCATTAATAACGCTAATGCGTCATCATGACCTGGATCACAATCTAAAATCACTTTTTTTGCCATTTTGAATCCTCCAATGCTTTATTATTCCTATTTATTTTGTTGAATTTTTTCACCGTGAGTGTAAATCATTTTTTTAGTGACAATGAATATCACAAGCGCTGCTAAAACTATTACACCGCCAATTAAGAAAATATTTGCATATGTTGAAGCCGCTCCTGCTGCTGAACCGACAACACTACTACCAGACATAACACCAGAAGACATCATCCCTCCAAATACGGCAACACCAACTGACCCAGTGATAGCTTGTACCAAGTCATTGACACCTAATACACGACCAGATTCCTCAGGAGCAACTGTCAAGGTTGCTGTATCTACAATTGGTGAGTAAAAGAATGAAGTTCCAAAATAATAAATACATGGTGCAAATGCTAACGCCCAAACTTTACCGTGAGGAATAGCAAAAGCAATAGCTAACAAACCTAGACCCATAAAAGATAGCGCCATGATAATAGCAGCTGAACGACCAATTTTTTTAACAACCGGCCCACAAACGAATCCTAAAACCGCTGCCAATAAAATTGAACCAACCAACAACAGTGATACTTCTGCTGAATCAATCCCAAAAACATTTAGTCCGATGGCATTAACACCCGCGTTTAATGTGTAGCTGAAGAAGTATCCAATGAATATAACTGACATTGTTGCTATCAATGCAGGATTTTTCAAAAATTCTGGTGTGATAAAAGGATTTTTTGCTTTATTAATATAAACAATAAATAGTACTAACGTTACAACAGATGAGATAGCCCAAAACGCGTTCATATCAGTGAAAAACATCGTCATCGCACCAGCGAATGCACCAATCAAGATGAAGCCAATCCAATCAATATTTGCTCCTTCTGCACGTTCATCAGGTAAATTTTTCGCCAACGACGGAATAAATAGAACAGAAATAATTGGAACAGCGAACAACCAACGCCAATCAATTTTTGTAATGTAGCCAGCGGCAACAACACCTAAAGCTGCTGAAAAACGAAAGACAGCTACAAAAATACCATAATAGATTACGCGATTTTCTTTTGCAATATACTTTGAAACTAGAACTAAAAAGACAGAACCGGCCACTTGTCCACCAGCAGATTGTAAAACTCGAGCAATAACAACTGCCCAAATACTACTAGGTCCAAACCCAAAGCCAATGATAGAACCTAAAACAAAAATAATTACTCCAAATAATGTCATTTTTTTCAATGAAACAAAGTCACCCAGCGCTCCATAAACTACGCAGACAATTCCTAAAATAATTCCTGGAATTGAAGTGATTAAAGGAGCTAAGTTGGTGGCTCCCAACTGTTGTCCAATATTGACAAAAATCATACCAAAAGCCTGTTGTTCCAAAATACCAAATGTGAATATCAATAAAATCAATGGGATGGCTTTTTTAGCCATTCGATTCATTTTTTCAAACTCTTTACTTCCCTCTTCTGGTATTGGAACACCTATAATTTTCTCATTTTCTTTTGTTGCATCCATATTTTTATCCCCGCTTTCTTAATATATCTATATAAAGGGTGACTTCACCCATTTATCTTTGTTGAAATCTCTTTTTCTCAAAAACCTGCTGGAATTCATTCTTATTAAAAACAGGTTCTGAAAATCCTAATTTTTGTCCCACTCTTGTAATTGGCGGAGGACTTACATAACTAGCTTCTAATACTTCTGGCGAAGAAAATATTACTTCTTTTGTTCCTCTTTTTAATATTTTCCCATGCGACATAACGACGATTTGATCAAAATTTTTTACAACAAATTTCATATCATGAGTAATTGTTAGACAGAGTTGATGATTTAATTTCAATGCTTCAATAATCCTAGTTAAACGTTGATTTCCTATGATATCTTGCCCACAAGTAGGTTCATCTAATATGATTACTTCAGGATTCATCATGAGAATAGATCCGATCGTACAGAATTTTTTTTCTGTCGTATTTAAATCGAATGGATGGACGGAAAGTTTATCAGTTAAACCTACTAAATCAGCAATCTTTTCTAACCTTTTATTGATTTCTTTTTTCGATACGCCTTGTTGTTTTGGACCAAATTCAAATTCTTTTTTTACACTTTCCAAAAACAATTGATTATCTGGGTTTTGAAAGACATAACCGATTTTTCGAGACCAAAAAGCCGTCGTATGTTTCTCGATGTTTTCACCATTGATTAGTACCTCTCCCTCAGTAGGTTTCAATAGACCGTTTAAATGTTTAACAAAAGTTGTTTTTCCAGCACCATTTTGACCAATAATCGCGATTGGTTCTATTCCTTCAAATATCGTATTAAGTCCATTTAGGGCAATATCTCCAGAAGGATATTTATGTATGAGATTTTTTATTTCAATCCTCATTCATCAACACCTCCTGCAACCTTTTGACAGCCTGTTCCTCAGTCAAAATAGTCGTATTGGAAAAATAGTCTTTTGTTATTTCATAAAAATCAGGAGCACTCACGCCATATTCCATTAGTCGTGGATTACTAAAAACTCCTTCTGGGGTATCATTTAGGACTAATTTTCCTTCTTTCATCACAAGAATTCTATTTGCCAAACTAGCTATTTTCTCCATGTCATGATCCACCATTATGATTGTCATGCCATTTTCATTCAACGTTTTAACCGTTTTCATAATTTGATGGCTACCCACAGGATCTAGTTGAGTAGTGCATTCATCTAAAATCAAAATCTGAGGCTCTAAAATAATTGCAGCAGCAAGAGCAACTCTTTGTACTTGTCCTCCTGAAAGCTCTAACGGATTTCTATTTAATAAGTCAGTAATCTGAACTATTTCAGCTACTCTATTGATTTTTTCGATCATAGTTTCTTTGGTTAACCCTCTATTTCCCAACCCAAAAGCTAATTCCTCACTTACAGTATCAGCTGTATAGGATAGTTGATTAAACGGATTTTGAAAAACTAGACCGACGGTTTGTGATAACTCACCGACTCCAATTTCCGAGATACTTTCTCCCTTAACCCTTATTTCTCCATCTGTATGACCAATAAAATAATTTGGAATTAATCCTGATAATGCATTACACAAAGTTGATTTTCCAGCACCATTTGCTCCTATTATTGCAACAAAATCTCCTGATTGAACTTCGAAACTTATGTTCCTTAAAGCTGCATTTGGAGCTTCATTGTAGCGATAAGAAAAATCTATTGATTCAACTAAGTTATTCATCTAATCACCTCACTAATTCCAAAATCGAACAATCAAACATATTAATAAGAAAAAAATGGAAAAACCTTTTAGAAAGGTATCGCTAGGTTTATGTTTCACTTCGATTAGTGTTGTTGGTTTGATTCCTTTAATACTAAAGCCCCTTGTCTCAAGGGTCATCCCTCTCTCTTGGGCATCTGTCAAAGAAGATAGAACAACTGGTCCTATTAACGGTAGAAATGCTTTCGCTCGTTGTAAGAAAGAACCTGTTACTTCAACACCACGAGATTCTTGTGCTTCTTGAATAATTTTCACTTTTCTTTGCATTTGTGGAACAACATTGAGGCTAGCCAAAATAAGATAGCCGATTTTCATATTTAGACCCGATTGAGTTAATGCCGCAACTGTTTCTGAATTTTTAGTTGAGTTTAAAAAAAGATAAAATGTTGTCAAAAAGACCAATAAGGTAGAAGAAATTTTTAAAGCATACATGGTTCCTTCTAAACCGAGGCTAGCAAACCCTAAATCAGCTATGATTATCGTATTTTTAGGACTATATAATCCTTGGATAAAAAGTAACATCAACGTAACTGGGATTCCGAAGCCCAGTATCAATAAACTAACTTTTCTACCTGTTCCCATGAAAAAAGAGAGAATCAGAATAATCACTAACAAATAGTATCCTAAAAAAGAACTGGGATAGATCATACAACCTATGCCTAAACTTAGGACTAGTATTAATTTAGTAATTGGATTTAACTCTCTAATAAATCCATATATTTTATTATCCTTCTTCACAAAATCTCACCTTCAGTTTTTCATTTTTCTATTTGTCAACGGAGCATTGTCCAAAGGCGCATATTGACTAGAGAAACGTTTGGGTATTTTTTTTACCAACCAATAGACGATTAGAAAAACTAATCCCTTATCGATTAAATTCTCTATTATTGATGTTGAAAATACAGAAAGAACGATTTCTTTTGTAGCCGCTATCAATGCTGCTGTTGCCAGTGAACTTGTGTTAATTCCTGTTGCCCCACCATATACAAAGATAGTGATTAAAGATGATGTAAAAGAATTCGTCAACGTACAGGCTAACCAAGTGAATATCGCTCCACCAATGTTCTTAAAAAAGCCAGCCATTACTAAATATCCTGTTACTAATCCACATAAGATACTGACAAGTGCATAAGGGAAAAAAACTGGATTTGTCACAATTGCCAAAAATAGATTAGTGATCAGACCGCAAAGCGCTGCTACCCAAGGGCCGGCCAAACATGCTACTAAAACGGTACCAATCATATCTAGAAATAGTGGTAACTTTAACGCTGAACAGAGTGTGCCACCAATCAAGTTGATTCCAACAGCGATTGGTATCAATACAAGTACCTTTGTCGAAAAATTCCTATGGAGAAATGCTTGAAAGTATTTTTTCATTGTAGTTCCCCTTTTTAAAGTGTGATAAAATCAATTTAAGAAAACATTTTCGGAAAACGTTTTCCTTGATTAGAATTTATCACCGCATAACAAATTTGTCAATATAATTTTTTGAAGCACGAAATTTTTGTTCTTTTTATTCAAACACACTTGACCCTTTTTGAATTGGTTGAGTATGATGAAAAGAAAGATAACGAGGATAAAGGAGAAGTATATGAATATAAGAGATATTGCAAAATTAGCTGGAGTATCTGTATCCACGGTTTCAAAGATCGTAAATAAAAAAGACGCCAGTATTAGTAAAGAAACTCGTGAAAGGGTTTTAAAAATAGTTCATGAATACAATTACACTCCCTATTCATCTACCATTAACTCCACTACAACTACTGGTTCAATTGGTATATTGATTAATTCAGATAAATATACGGATAATGCCTTAAACGGAATGATTGAGTATGCACAGCAAACAGGTTATAGTCCGATAATTCTTAACAGTCTTGGTGATCACAAACAAGAACTTAGAAATATTACCTCCTTATGTACAAAACAAGTGGACGGAATAATTTGGGATCCGATAAATGAAAGCAGCTTAAAAAACTTGAAGCATATTGAAACATTAAATATTCCGCATGTGTTATTGGGAAAGTGGAAAGATGAAGCATCCTATTGGGTTCCGTATGAAGAAATTTCCTATTTTCTAACAGAACAATTGATTGAAAAAAAACACAAAAGAATCGCTTGTATTGTACGAGAAGATAAAAGTAAAGAACATTTTATTAATGGGTATAAAAAAGCTCTTTTTAAGTACAATTTGAAGTTCAATGATTCAATGATCATCAATACATTAGATTTTTCTATCAATGATTTTATTATTGAAAAACAAATTTCTGGGTTCGTATCTGCTGATTTTTATAAATCAATTGAGCTCTACAATTTGACCATGCAAAGTGGTCTAAAAGCACCTAATGATTATTCATTACTTTCGATTCGTAATGATACAGATATAGAATTTACGAATTATCAAAATTCTCTTTCAACAGTCACTATCAACAAAACAGATTTTGGAGCTCATATATGTCAAGCGCTCATCAACCTGATTACAAAAGCAGAAGAGCCAAAACCATTTAATGAAAAAATGGTTTTGGCTAATACAAAATCAATTGGAATTCCAGCAGAAAATGAACGCTCTAAAGTTCTCGTTGTTGGAAGTATAAACATGGATACTTATCTCTATTCTTCGAAGCTTCCTCATAACGGTGCGACAAATTTTCTATCTAATCTGAGTAAACGTCCAGGTGGAAAAGGATTAAACCAAGCAATTGGAACTGCAAAACTCGGACATCAGGTTCGTTTGATTGGCTGTATAGGAACAGATAGTGACTCAAATACAATGTTTCAAGAGCTCAAGAAAAATAGTGTAGATACTGAAGGCATCACACGCTCAAACGAGACAGAAACAGGTCAGGCTTATATTTCTGTAGAATCTAGCGGTGATTCAATGATCTCCATTTTACCCGGAGCGAATGCAGAACTATCGCCTACATTTATCAAAAATAAACATGAGCTATTCTCTAACGTGAAATATTGTCTCGTACAAACAGAGATTCCAATTGATGCTGTAGAAATGACTTGTACATTAGCTACAGAAAATGCGGTTAAAACAATATTGAAACCTTCTGCTTCAAAAAAAATACCTGATTCTCTTTTAGCTAAGGTGGATTATCTCATTCCAAATGAGGAAGAATTAACTTCATTATGCCCCGATTACAAAACGATTGAAGAAAAGGTTGATTTTTTAATTTCCAAAGGTGTCGGAAACGTTATTGTTACTTTAGGTAAAAATGGCTGTTTTCTTAAGAATTCTAAGCAAGGAAAATATTTCCCTGCTGCCAACTTCTCCGCTGTTGATAGCACTGGAGCAAGCGATGCATTCATTAGTGCATTGTCTGCATATTTGTTACGAGACTACTGTTTGGAAAAAGCTATCCAAATTGCTATTTATGCGGCAGGATTTCTAGTCTCACGTGATGGTATTACAACAGCTCTCGTTGATCGAACAACACTAGAAAGTTACATTGCTAAAAAAGAACCTCAACTATTGTTAAAAGATTAATTCTTTGTCTTGATTGGATATCTCTCTTTGAAAGCATTATTTTACATTTGTGCTGTATTCAAGATTTAATTTTTCCGAATAGTTTATATCCGTTAATATGAGAATAGATGAAAAAAAGCGAGTAGTTGAATAATCAAAACTCCGATCATAACTACTCGCGATATAAAAAATGGTACAATTACCGTTTTTTTATATTGAAAACTGTCAGTAAAAAAGATTTCTCCACTATTTTAAAGTTACTTTTACTGTCTTTGATCTTACTTCCGATACATCTTAAACTCCAAATACAAATCATTATAGATTCCCAAATATTCTGGACCTAAATCTTTATAAACCTCCAAATGACTAATGGTCTCATCGTCTGGATAAAATTGCTTGTCACCAGAAATACTTTTTGGCAGCATCGCCAATGCTTTTTTATTCGGTGTTGAATAACCGATATATTCTGCGTTTTGCTTGGCTGACTCTGGTTTCAGCATAAAGTTGATAAAATCATAGGCGCCTTCTTGATTTTTGGAGGTTTTTGGAATCACGATATTATCAAACCACAGATTTGAACCTTCAGGTGGAATCACGTAATGGAGATGCTCGTTTTCCGACATCATATCCGCTGCTTCCCCAGAAAAGGTCACCGCGACTGCACTTTCTTCATTTGCCATATACATTTTAATCTCGTCAGCAACGATCGCTTTGACATTAGGCGTCAAGCTGCTTAATTTTTTGATGGCTTGATTCAGCTGTGTCATGTCCTTTCTATTGATGGAATAGCCTAAGGTGGTTAAGGACAAGCCCATAACCTCTCGAGCACCATCGATTAGCATGATATTGTTCTTCAATTCTGGGCGCCATAGATCATTCCAGTGTTTGATTTTGTCTCCTGAAACAAATTTATCATTATAAATGATCCCTAAGGTCCCCCAGAAATACGGAATCGAGTATTTATTGTCTCGATCGAAATCCAAATCCAAAAAACGTGGATCAATATTTTCTAAGCCATGAATTTTTGAATGATCCAATGGCAGTAGTAATTTCTCTTTTTTCATTTTCTGAATCATGTATTCACTAGGAATCGCGATATCATAGGCTGTTCCGCCTTGTTTGATTTTGGCTTCCATGGCTTCGTTTGAATCGAAGGTCTCGTAATTGACCTTATAGCCGTATTCTTTTTCAAACTGCTTGATTAACTCTGGATCAATGTAATCACCCCAGTTATAAATATTTAATACTTTAGAACTGGCATTAGAAGAATGATTCAAGCGAATGACTAAAAATGTCAGTAAGAGAATGATGGCGACGACACCGATAAAAAGTGATTGTAATTTTCTCATTTCAGTATTGCCACCTCCTCAAAATCGCGTTTGCGTTTCCGTGCTTTTTTCGAGGTATCACGACTAATAAAGTAATAACCCACGACTAACAACAGAGAGAAAATAAAGACCAGAGTCGATAAGGCATTGATTTCTAAACTGATCCCTTGCCGAGCTCGTGAATAGATTTCGACTGAAAGTGTCGTAAAGCCATTTCCAGTGACAAAGAAGGTCACGGCAAAATCATCCAATGAATAGGTGAAGGCCATAAAATACCCGGCAATAATTCCCGGTGTCAAAAACGGCAATATAATATTGGATAACACTTGAAAATTGTTCGCTCCTAAATCTCGCGCCGCATCAATCATAGAATCATTCATTTCCTTCAGCTTCGGTAACACCATTAAAACAACGATGGGAATACTAAAGGCGATATGAGAAAGCAGCACACTGACAAAGCCTAATTGGAAATTCTTCAAAACCCCACCAAGCATCGTAAAGAGAATCAGAAAGCTGGCACCAATAATAACATCCGGTGAAACCATCAAGATGTTATTCAGTCCCAATAGGACATTTCTTGAATTTCGCTTACGTGTATAATAAATCCCCATCGCACCGAAAGTCCCAATAATCGTCGCCAACAATGCGGACAAAAATGCCAGCACAAAGGTCTGAACAACAATACTAATCAAGCGACTATCTGAAAACAGGCTTTGATAATGTTCCCAAGTAAACCCAGTAAAGCTGCTCATATTACCGCCCTGATTAAAGGAATAAAAAATCAAATAAAAGATCGGAATATACAATAGAATAAACACAAAAATCAAATAAACAGTGGACCAGGAAAATTTTCTTCTTCTCATTTCACCCGACCTCCCTTACGTTTTTCACCGGTTAGCATCATTACAATAAACATAGCCACGATCAGAATCACACCGATCGTAGACCCCATGCCCCAATTCTGCGTCACCAAGAAATGTTCTTCGATTGCTGTACCTAGCGTGATCACGCGGTTTCCACCAATTAAGCGCGTCAGCATGAAGAGTGAAAGCGACGGGATAAAGACAGCCTGAACACCGCTTTTTACGCCATTCAAGGAAAGCGGGAAAATTACCCGACGAAATGTATCAAAGTTATTTGCGCCTAGATCGCGACTAGCACTGATCAAAGAAGGATTGATTTCCTCCAATGCATTGAAAATCGGCATGATCATAAAGGGCAGTTCGATATAAGCCGCCACAAACATGAAACTAAAATCGGTGAATAGCAACTGCTTCTGTCCGATCCCGATAAAACTCAAGAAATCATTGACCGAACCGTTCGCGCTAAAAATACCGATAAAGGCATACGCTTTCAGCAACAAATTAATCCATGTCGGCAAGACAACCAGCAGCAGTAATAATTGGCGATGCTTCAATTTCGATAAAAAGTACGCCGTTGGATAACTGATTAACAGCGTCATCAACGTAATCAAAAACGCAAATAGTACGGAATTGACGGTCATCATCAAATAGGTTTTTGAGGTTAAGTACGTGTGATAATTGGTTAACGTAAAATTGCCGTTCATATCAAAGAAAGACTGATAGACGATCAAAATCACCGGCGCAATGACAAAAAACAGCAGCCAAAAAAAGTAAGGGATGGAATATAAACGACGCATATTTTTCATAGTGATCCCTCCCTAATCTTCATAGCTTTCCAAGCGAGCTTCGAAGTCTTCTTCACTTTCGTTAAAACGCATGACGTGAATGTCCTCAGGTTCAAAATACAGTCCAACTTTGCTGCCTTTTTTAGCTTTCTTCGTCGAATGAACCATCCATTCGTTTCCGTCCGCATCAATACAGTTCATTTCGTAATGAACGCCGCGGAACAGCTGCGTATCAACCGTCACAACCAGTTTGCCCTGTTCAGGTGTGGTTAATGTCAAGTCTTCTGGACGCAAAACAACCTCTACTGGTTCATTAGGACGCATCCCGCCATCGACACATTCAAAGGTTTTGCCGACAAATTTGACCAGATTATCTTCCACCATTTCACCAGCGACAATATTACTTTCTCCAACAAAATCCGCGACAAAGTGATTAATTGGTTCATCATAAATATCAACCGGAGTACCACTTTGTACGATCTTACCCTTATTCATTACAAAAATCTCATCACTCATAGCCAAAGCCTCTTCTTGATCATGAGTCACAAAGATAAACGTAATGCCTAAACGTTTTTGCAAAGCACGTAATTCATATTGCATATCGGTTCGTAATTTCAAATCTAAAGCTGACAATGGTTCATCCAATAATAAAATCTTCGGTTCGTTGACAATCGCCCGCGCAATCGCCACCCGCTGACGTTGACCACCAGACATTTCGGTGATTTCCCGATTTTCATAACCTGGTAGCTGAACCAGCTTTAATGCCTCTAAAACTTTTTTCTCAATCTCTTTTTTTGATAGCTTCTTGATTTTTAAACCAAAAGCAACATTGTCAAAAACATTCATATGAGGAAACAAGGCATAATCTTGAAAGACTGTGTTGACCTGACGTTTATTAGCCGGAATATCATTCATTCGTTTTCCCTCAAAAAAAATATCGCCTTCACTAACGTCTGTGAAACCGGCGATAATTCTTAAAATCGTTGTTTTTCCGCAGCCAGAAGGTCCTAATAAGGTATAAAAGCGTCCCTCTTCAATATCAAAATTTATTTTCTTCAATACCGGATCGTCATCGTCGTATTGTTTGCTCACGTCTTTAAAAGAAATAATTGTATTTGCCATGACTTCACGTCCTTTTCTATAAGTAAGATTCTGTAGCGACAATCAGCACTTTGCTGACTCCATTCGCTTGGTTTTGCAGCCGATGCGGTTTACTCGCTTCGTAATAAATACTTTCGCCTTTTTCCGCCTCATATAAGGTTTCGCCAAATTGCAACGCCACCTTGCCTTTTAGTACATAGATAAACGTTTCAGACAACGAAGGCGTAAACTGTTTATATTGCCCCTCTTTATCTAGCGTTAATAGAATGGGTTCCATTTCCTTCTCATTCGATTCAGGAATCAGCCACTTAATATGATAACCGTGTTCCTCATCGCTGTAAAAAGTAGTGTCTTCATCTTTATAGACAATTTTCTGATCACCGGTCTTTTGCTTGAAAAATTCAGCTGGTGTCACACCTAGAACTTCTAGAATATCAAAAAAAGTCTCCATAGAAGGAGAACTTAGGTCACGTTCCAACTGAGAGATGTATCCCTTGGACAAATCGGTTCGTTCACCTAACTCTTCTTGTGTTAAATTTTTTTGGATTCTAAGATTTCGCAGCTTCTCACCAATTTCCATCCTCTCAGTCCTCCATTCCTTGTTTGCTAATAGTAAACTTCTTGTTTAATAGCACCATTCCAGTATACGAACTTTTTCCTAAAAATCAAGCGATCTGAATGAAATTCTTTCACGATTTTAATGGAAACTAACGAGAAAATAAATTTGCTTTTTCTTTCATTTCCGCTAAGATAATAGTAACTATTTTTTTAAGTACAGGGAGGCTAACAACTAATGACTTATCGCCGTTTACGTGTAATCAATGATGAAACCCTTCACACAGAGATTGAAAGCTTTACTAAACCTGAAATAAAAGAGAATGAAGTATTAGTTAAGGTGAATTATTCTGGCATCAATTATAAGGACGCCTTAGCGACTAGGCCCAATACTGGTGTGCTACGGGAGTATCCGATGACGCCGGGCATTGATTTAGCGGGTACCATTATTGAAAGTAAGGATGAAAAATTCCAATCTGGTGACGAAGTATTAGTCACAGGCTTCGGCCTAGGTGTCAAGCACGATGGTGGCTTAAGCGATGTACAGGTCATTCCGGCTGCATGGGTCGTTCACCTGCCTGAAGGCTTGTCTGCAAAACAGGCGATGATCTTTGGGACAGCTGGATTTACGGCTGCACTCGCTGTTGATGCGTTGCAAGCCCACGGATTGAACGCTGAAAGTCGCGTTTTGGTTACTGGAGCGACTGGCGGTGTTGGCGGATTTGCTCTACATTTTCTAAAACAAATCGGCTGTAAAGAAATCACTGCGTTAAGTCGAAAAGTGGATCAAAAGGATTACTTGCAGCAGCTGGGAGCAACCGCTGTTCTCTCTCCTGCTGAACTGTTTCCAGAAAAAGCCCGTCCGTTGAATAAGCAGCTCTTTGATTTTGTCATTGATACGGTCGGCGGCGATACGCTTGCTCAGGTTCTGCCTTTTATTAACTATGGCGGAAGTGCTGCTTTATGCGGAAATGCTGGCGGCATCAAACTGAGTACAACTGTCTTGCCTTTTATTTTACGAGGTGTTAACTTATTAGGCATCGATTCAGTCGAAGCTTCGATGGAGCAACGCCAAAAGCTTTGGAAAAAAATGGCGAATGAATGGGCTTTGTCTGATCATTTCCAAGTCCAACAAATTGAATTAGAGCAAGTATTGGAAACGGCGAATGCCCTGTTAGAAGGAAAGCATGTAGGACGTACAATCGTTGCTTTAGGGGGAACAAACCAGTGAGAATTCTAATAACTTCAGGCGGTACTTCAGAAAAAATCGATGATGTCCGTGCGATAACGAATCATTCCAGCGGAAAGCTAGGAAAAGCGATCGCGGAAAGCTTTGCGAAAGATGATGTGACCATTGATATGATTACTACACGTCACGCGGTAAAACCTGAAGGAAAAATGATTCATCATCATTTGATTGACTCTACCGCAGACCTTGAAAAAACATTGAAGGATTTAATGACAAAAAATACTTATGATGCAGTCATTCATAGCATGGCGGTCAGTGATTTCACACCAGAAAGTTCGGTCACTCTTGAAGACCTTGAAGCAGTAATGGCAGCAAAACCAGTAGACTTACCAAAAGCCTTAGTAGAAGTTGCCAATGAACGTACAGAGAAAAAAATCTCTTCCGATACCGATCATTTAGTCGTTGTTCTGAAGAAAACACCAAAAATCATTTCTTTGATTAAAAAATTGCAGCCGCAAACGATTTTGGTTGGCTTTAAATTATTAGTTGACGTGCCGATGATTGAATTGTTAAATGTAGCGAAAGCCAGCCTTGAAAAAAATCAAGCTGATTTTATCTTGGCAAATGATTTAGCGGAAATTCGCGGTGAAAAACATCATGGTTATCTGATCAATAAACAGCATAAAGTCAAAGAAGCACAGACAAAAACTGAAATTGCCGAACTGATCAAAAAAGAGGTCATGAAACTGGAGGAAGCAAAATGAAAAACATCTTACTAGGAGTCAGCGGCAGCATCTCTGCCTACAAAGCAGCCGACATTACCAACCAATTGACCAAACTAGGCTATAACTTAGATGTTGTGATGACCAAAAGCAGTACAGAATTCATTACGCCCTTAACGATCCAATCCTTGTCGCATCGTCTTGTCCACCTGGATGTGATGGATGAACCCGATGCCGCTTTGATCAATCATATTGCTTTGGCTAAGGCAGCCGATCTCTTTCTGGTTGCCCCTGCTTCAGCAAATATTATCGGCAAATTAGCCAACGGCATCGCTGATGATTTACTATCAACCGTAGCTTTAGCATTGCTGCCGGATACACCAAAAGTTATCGCGCCAGCTATGAATACTTATATGTATCAAAATCCGATTGTCCAACGAAATTTGGCAACGCTAAAAGAAGTTGGTTATCAAGAAATTAAACCTCGAGAAGCCTTGCTTGCCTGCGGCGATTATGGTCGCGGTGCCTTGGCAGATATTGCTGAAATTGTGCATATCGTAAATTCAAAATTGAAGGAGTAACAAATGAAAGAGAAAAATGTTAAAAGTTTTACTTTGACCGCGATGTTTTTAGCTATCATGATCATTTTAGCGGTCACACCATTAGGATTTATCCCAATTGGACCTATCAATGCAACGACCATGCACATCCCTGTAATTATTGCTTCGATTGTATTAGGTCCTCGCATTGGTGCTGGTCTGGGAGCTGTCTTTGGGGTGATTAGTTTAGCAAGAGCAACGATCGTTATCACACCGATGTCTTTTGTCTTCTCACCATTTATCGCCAATCCATTAACGAATCAAGGTGATTGGCGCGCAATTATCGTAGCAATTATTCCACGTATTTTAATTGGTGTGGTGCCCTACTTCGTTTACAAAGGACTGCATGCCCTAATGAAGCAAAAGGCACGGCCAGTCAGCTTGTTTATCGCTGGTTTAGCAGGCTCAATGACGAATACGATTTTAGTGATGAACCTAATCTTTTTCTTCTTTAAAGACAGCTACGCAAATGTTTTGCAGGTCACAGCAGATACCGTCTATAGTGTCATTCTAGGAATTATCTTTGGTAGCGGCTTAGTTGAAGCAGCTGTTGCCGGTATCGCAACGATGGCCATTTGTGCCGTTCTATTGCGCTTAATGAAAAAATAGAAAAATGCTTGAAAGAAAGCCATCACGGTTTTCTTCCAAGCATTTTTATTATTTCGGTTCTTCACCTAGAATTCGGACTTCTGTTTCTAGGCTCACATCAAATTTTTCTTTGATTGTCTTTTGGATATGAGCGATCAACTCAATGTAGTCAGTCGCTGTCGCATTGTTGATATTAACAATAAAACCAGCATGCTTTTCAGAGATTTGCGCGCCGCCCCAGACTAATCCCTGCAAGCCGGCATCCTGAATTAATTTTCCAGTGAAATGACCGACTGGGCGTTTGAAGACACTTCCACATGAAGGGTACTCCAGCGGCTGCTTCAATTCACGCAATTCTGTAAGTTCCTTCATCCGTTTTTCGATTTGGTCGTAGTCACCTGGTGTTAATTTAAAGGTAGCACTCAAAACAATCGCTGGTTGATCTTGAATCGCTGAGTGACGGTAAGAGAAATTCATTTGATCCTTATACCACGTTTCAAATGTACCATCAGCTAATAATACATCCACTGATTCAAAAACATCTTCCAACTGCCCATCATATGCACCAGCATTCATGAAGACCGCACCGCCAATACTCCCAGGAATACCGCAAGCAAATTCAAAGCCGGTCAACGAATGATCCAACGCAACGTATGTTGTGTCGATTAACTTAGCACCAGCCTGAGCAGTAATCGTATCTTCCTCTGCACGGATCGTTGTCATATCCGTCAGCATGATCACTAATCCGCGAATACCGCCGTCACGGACAATTAAATTGCTGGCATTGCCTAAAACAATCCAGGGGATGTCATTTGATCGACAGAAATCAACTAATGCTTTCACTTCTTCATTGTCTTTTGGAAATGCTAGAGCGTCCACAGGTCCGCCAGTTTTTGTAAAGGTATAATTCATTAAAGGTTCATCCAAAAGGACTTTCACGTTTGGTAATGCGCTCGATAATTCAGTAATTTTCACTTTGATAAGCCTTTCTCGTTCATTACGGGTAAATTTTTCAAACATCTTTGCTATTTTAGCACGCGAGAAAAAAACTTACCACCCCTTATAGTTGATGACGAATATGCTGTTGCAGCATTTTTTCACACAACTCATGACTTAACAAAACATTTTTCTGACGCAAATCAACAGCCTCACCTTTTAATGCGGCAATAAAACGGATAACTAACTGCTCAAATCCGCGTTTTTCTAACGTGGTTGTCCAATCCCCAAATCGTTGAACTTCTTCCACTGTTCCCTTTTTGATCGTCAAATCGGTCAATTGATTTAAAATATTCGTTTGTTCAGGTGAACTGACTTGGTAACGCTCCATTTTCCCGCCACTCATCAGATCCATCGACAGGATAACTTCTGTTGTAGCCGTTGAAAGCAGCAGTTGTGCATAGGTCATTTTCCCTTTTTCTTCACGAATTTTTGAATGCACCGTCATGATTTCATCATCCAGCAAATAAACAGCGGTATCTACTAAATGAATGAATAAGTCATAGATACCATATTGTGTATTCATCGCATGATTTGGTTCATTCTTTTCCAAATGAATGACATGCTTTTGCGGAAGCTGTTTGAGCTGTTCCACCATTGGAGCAAAACGCCGGTTAAAGCCCACCATAAACAACAGCTTGTTTGACTTTGCCAGCTCCTGCAATTCACGCACCTCTTGTAAATTTTCACTAACAGGCTTATCGATAAATACTGAGACCCCCGCCTCTAGACATTGCTTAGCGATCTCAAAATGGACCTTTGTAGCAACATGGATGAAACAGGCGTCGATTTTCTCAGCCAACAGTTCATCAATCGTTGCAACCGTATTAACGAAATTGTATTCGCGAGAAATCTTATCCCTTGTTTCATCATTACGCGTCGCGAAAATGAATGACGCCTCCTTGCGCATTTTAGCATAGGTTGGTAAATAGGCTTTTTGGGCGATTCCTCCAATGCCGATAACTCCGATTTTCATTTATCATTCTCCTTCTTCGCTATAATTTTTTTACATCTCATTAGATATTTCTTATCTACAAAATTATGGTTTGCCGATCTGGCATCCTTTGCTTTCTGACTTTTTTTCGTTACAATGAATCCATGAGTAAATCACAAGATCTAGTATGGAGGAATGAACATTGAAATTTATTTCTTGGAACGTCAATGGCTTACGAGCTGTGATGAAAAAGAACTTTATGGACGTCTTTAATGAATTAGACGCCGATTTTTTCTGTCTGCAGGAAACCAAACTGCAAGCTGGTCAAATCGAAATGGATCTGCCTGGCTATTATGAATATTGGAATTATGCAGAGAAAAAGGGCTACTCGGGTACCGCTATTTTTACAAAATACGAACCACTAAACGTTACTTATGGTCTTGGGCTTGATGAGCACGATCAAGAAGGTCGCGTCATCACGCTGGAATACCCTGAATATTATGTGATTACCTGCTACACACCTAATTCGCAAAATGAATTGAAGCGCTTAGATTACCGTATGACGTGGGAAGAAGCCTTCCTAAACTATCTGAATGCGCTGAAAGAAAAGAAACCAGTCATCTTCTGCGGTGATTTAAATGTCGCTCACGAAAACATTGACTTAAAAAATTGGAAAACCAATCAAAAAAACGCTGGGTTTACGCCGCAAGAACGAGAAAAATTCAGTATCTTATTAGAGAACGGCTATATTGATACCTTCCGTCATTTCTATCCAGATCAAGAGGGCATCTACTCTTGGTGGAGCTATCGTTTCAACGCCCGCAAAAACAACGCTGGATGGCGGATTGATTACTTTGTCGTTTCTGATGACTTAAAAGAAAAACTGCAAGATGCTAAAATTCACACTGAGATTTTCGGCAGCGATCATTGCCCGGTAGAATTGGATATCAATCTTTAAAATGTTTGAAATTTTTGCCGCAAACCTTTCGCCACTGAAAGAAATATGTTAAAACAATGGCGAAGAGGTGACCCTTGTTGAATTTTATTGCAATGGACTTTGAAACAGCCAATTACCAAACACATAGTGCTTGTTCATTAGCACTCGTAATGGTTAAAAACAGCCAAATCGTGGGTGAATATTATTCCTTAATTAAACCAGAAACAGAATTCTTCTGGAAAAACATTCAGATTCACGGGATTCATCCAGAGGACGTGGAGGATGCCCCAAAATTTCCTGAAGTATGGCAAGAAATCCAACACTATTATCAGGAAAATCGTTTGATCGTCGCTCACAATGCCGGCTTTGATACAAAGGTATTAGCCGGCTGTCTGGATTATTATCATTTAGAGCAGCCATCTTACTTATCTCTTTGCACAGTCCGAACCAGTCGCCGATTATTTCCAGAAATGCCAAATCATCGATTGAACACCGTCTGTGAAGAATTAGCTATTCCTTTGGAGCATCATCATGATGCCTTAGAAGACAGTCGAGCCTGTGCAAAAATATTACTTTATCAGGAGGATCATTTTGGAGTCGATCCTTTGAAAAAATTAGTTTTACCAATGTAGATGAACTGAAAGCGAAGCGCTCTGCTTCGCTTTTTTAATTGATTAATTTACTCATCAGCAAAACATCTAAAAATTCTCCCTGACTATCACGCGCTCCACGTATCATCTCAGCCTCAGTTTCAAATCCAAATTTTTGATACAAATGAATCGCCCGTTCATTGCGTTTCTGGACGGTTAGCTCCAATCGCCGCAACGGTGAAGCATTTTCGCTCCAGTAAATGACCTCATTTAATAAAGCAGAACCTAAACCAATCCCCCAGAATTCTTTTAACACACTGATACCAACCTCGCCAATATGCGCGACAGTGAATTCTGACGCCGCCTTGACTGAAGCCATACCAACGATCTTTTCATCTGCCAAAGCTAACAGTAATAAATTGTTCTCACTTTCGTATAAATCAGCCAATTGCAGGCTTAACATTTCTTCACTCAAGCCTAAACCAACTTCATCCATGATTAAAAAGTCTGTCTCCTCGGCAATTTTCTGACTCACCTGCAATAAAGCCGCAGCGTCGTCCGGGATTGCTTCTCTCAGCGTGATCTCGACTTCACTCATTTTGCTTCCCACGCTTTCAAAATGCGACTCTGAAATTTTTCAGCCTGTATTCCCTTTGCAAGCAACTCGACTTTACGCAGATTTTCATCCTGATCATCTTTAGATAAAATCAACTCCAAATAATCCTCCGGCATATACTCGCCTAACTGCTGGCCCCATTCGACTACGGAAAGACCATCGCCTTCGAAATAATCATCTAAGCCTAAATCATCCGCCCCAGCCTCAATGCGATAGACATCCATATGGTAAAGCGGTATGCGTCCCTGTTGGTATTCTCGAATGATCGTGTAAGTCGGGCTCTTAATCATTTGATCAATTCCTAAACCCAAAGCGATCCCTTTTGTCAGAGTTGTCTTCCCAGCTCCAAGATCACCCGTTAATACTAAATTATCGCTAGGCTCTGCCACCGTACCAATTATTTTTCCTAGTCTTTCTGTTGCTGTTGTATCTACTAATGTTATCACGCTCTATCCCTCTTTTCTGCTACCAATTTAGTATAACGATTTACGCTTAGAGAGAAAAGAAAAAGATTCTTCATTTGGAAAACAGAAGTAACAAAAAAAGTAAGAATCCTTATGGAAAATGGATTCTTACTTTTTAACTTTTTCATTATAGCTAAGATAGCTCTTAACTCATCAATGATTGTGCTGCTGTAATAATAGAAAGCTTATAAACGTCTTCTTCGTTACAGCCACGTGATAAGTCAGAAACTGGCTTGTTCAAGCCTTGTAAGATTGGTCCGATCGCTTCAAAACCACCGAAACGTTGGGCGATCTTGTAACCAATATTTCCTGATTGTAATTCAGGGAAAACAAAGACAGTTGCTTGTCCAGCTACTTGAGAATCAGGGGCTTTCAATTGTGCCACGCCTGGGATATAGGCAGCATCAAATTGTAATTCGCCATCGATTAAGAAATCTGGTGCCAATTCTTGAGCAATCTTCGTTGCTTCTGCAACCTTTTCAACCTCAGGAGATTTAGCAGATCCTTTTGTTGAGAAGCTCATCATTGCGACTTTAGGTTCAATATCGAATAATTCAGCTGTTTTAGCAGATTCGACAGCGATTTCAGCCAATTCTTGAGCGCTTGGATTCACATTGATGGCACAATCTGAGAATAAGTATTTCTCTTGATCACGCCCGCGAACCATTAAGAAAGCTCCACTTGTACGGCTAACGCCTGGTTTTGTTTTAATAATTTGCAAGGCTGGGCGAACAGTATCTCCAGTTGAATGAATCGCTCCAGAAACCATGCCTTCAGTAATGCCCATATAAGTCAGCATTGTACCGAAGTAGTTTTCATCTTTAAGAATCTTTTCCGCATCTTCTTTGCTGACTTTTCCTTTACGACGTTCAACAAAGGCTTCAACCATTTCATCCCAGCGATCAAAATGATCAGGGTCAATAATTGTGAAGTTCTCTAAAGCGATTCCACGAGCGCCCGCAGCTTTTTCGATTTCAGCCAGATTGCCAATCAAGATTGGTTCAATCAATTCTTCTGCTTTCAAACGAGATGCGGCACCAAGAATACGCGCGTCAGTTGCTTCAGGAAATGCCACTTTAATGTTGCGACGAATAATCTTAAATTTCAAACTATCAAATAGATCCACGATAAAACCTCCAGATATTTATTTCCTTTTCATCATACAACACTTCACATGAAAAGAAAAGGACAGAATAAAACCTCTGTACTACTCATTAGAATCTAGTAAACATGAATTAAGAGGTTTTTCACAAACTGTCTCTATAACAGAAACCGTTGTCATACTACACTGTTTCAGGCAGTTGCCAATCGATTGGTGACTCGCCCCATTCCTTCAAAATCTGATTTGTTTTTGAAAATGGTTTTGATCCAAAGAAGCCTCGATGAGCGGATAAAGGCGACGGATGAACAGACTTTATGATCGCATGCTTATTGGTATCAATCATTTTGATTTTTTCTTGAGCCGGCTTGCCCCATAGAATAAAGACGATCGGCTTTTCACGCTCATTTAATCGTTGAATAATTGCGTCAGTCAATTGCTCCCAACCTTGACCGCGATGCGAATAGGCTTGGCCTTCGCGTACGGTCAGCACCGTGTTGAGCATCAGAACCCCTTGCTTGGCCCAGCTTACGAGATTGCCGTGCTGAACTGGCGGAATCCCTAAATCATTTTGCAATTCTTGATAAATATTTCGTAATGAAGGCGGTATTTTGACTCCCGGCTGTACGGAAAAGGATAAGCCGTGCGCTTGATTTACGCCATGATAAGGATCTTGTCCTAAGATTACAACTTCGACTTTGCTGTAAGGTGTCAATTCCAACGCTTCAAAGATATGATACATATCTGGATGAATTCTTTGAGTGCTATATTCCTGCTTCAAGAATTCTCGTAGTTTCAAATAGTACGGCGCTTGAAATTGATCTGCTAAAACCGTCTGCCAATCATTATGGATAATTTCTTTCATGCTCTACACTCCTACTTCTATTCTTAGTAAAAACTCTCCATTTTACATGGAAAAAACTAGCCTATGCGTCGAGAAGACCATTTTCTACCCAAATAATTCTTTTTAAAGAATTCTCTCGACATGGCTATCCTCTTTGGGATTATGGTACACTATCGGTGTATGATAGGAAAGCTAGGTGAATAATTTTGATAAAACTCATTGCCTCTGATATGGACGGTACACTGTTAAACGATCAAATGCAAGTCCCAACAGCAAATATCGCAGCCATTCAGAAAGCTCAAGCACAAGGAATTGAATTTATTACAGCGACCGGACGCGGAATGAGCCACGCCAAAATCTCCTTAGATGAAGCGGACATCCACGTACCGATGATTTTATTAAACGGCGCTCATGTGGTGAACGCCGAACGAGAAACCATTTTTACCATTCCGATCGGCAAGGAAAAGACATTTGAAGTGATGGATGCCATTGAAGAAGCTGGCCTTTATTATGAAATTTTTACCGCCGAACATGTCTATTCTTCAAATCAACCGAAGCGGATTGAATTTTTCTCAGAGCATATCATTGATAAAATACCTGGTATTTCTAAAAAAATGGCGATCGCTGCCTCATCGCGACATTTATCACTTACACCGATTACTTTTGTTGAAGATATGCGACAAACACTAATCGATAAAGAAGAAGACGTATTGAAGATTATCGCGTTTGATAAGAATGGGCCAGAACAGCTTAAAGCGATAACAGGAGAGCTAGAAAAGATCGGAGACCTCGCCATTGCGGCATCTGAATTGACAAATATCGAAATCAATCATGTCGATGCGCAAAAAGGCATCGCCTTAAAGCAGTTTGCGGAAGAACGAGGATTTTCCGCTGATCAAGTGATGGCACTGGGAGATAATTTTAATGATGTCAGCATGTTGACATATGCTGGTACGAGTGTTGCGATGGGAAATGCAGTAGAAGCTATAAAGAAAATCGCGAAACATGTAACTGATACGAATGAAGAAAACGGAGTAGCAACGGCAATCGATCGAATCCTTTCTGAATAATAAAAATCAAAAGGTGTGAGCAACATGACTGAATTTTTTATTCAAGAAAAACAATTAAGTTCCACGACACGAACGATCGTCAAAGACAACAAAGGTGTTCCACTCTATTTAATGGTAGGACATTGGGGACGTAAAGGAAATGTGCTCTCCCTCTATGCAATGGACGGTCAGATCGTAGCATATATCAAACAAGCCAGTGTGATTTTCGGTCGCAAGTTTGAGATTTACTATGACCATACAAAAGTTGGTGTGCTTCACAAAATCTTCCATTGGCCCGGGGATTTTTATTACATACAGCAGCTTCATTGGGCAGTTTATGGAGATATTTACAACCATAAATATAAGATTAATCATTTTAACCAGCCAATCATGACGATGGATAAAGCCACCTTATTAACTGGTGATTACTATGTCTTGGATGTCACAGATCCAGCAGACGCCCCAGTCTGTATTTGTGTGGCGGCGATTATGGATTATTGGCTGTATAATCGCAATAGAAAAAAAGAACAAGAAACTGTGTTAGAAGTAACCTTCCCTCAAAACTGTTAAAACGGCTAATACGTTTACTACGTTAAGTAAGCGATTAGCCGTTTTCTTATATGCTTATTTGTGACGCTTGATGCGGTCAAAGCCTTTAACCTCTCGTTGCATATGATCGTATAAATGACCGCTAATCATAATTTCTCCAACATCCTTGAAGCCATCACGTAAATATAAACGTTTAGCATTTGGATTGGCCTTATCGACATTTAGTCCGATAACTTTTTCGCCCTCGTGGGTCGCCAGCCGATCTACCGCCGTTAACAGCTTTGAACCAATCCCTTGTCCACGAAATTTTTCATCCACTGCGATTGAATCCAAATACCATTCACCAGGAAAAGCTTCAGGATCAATAAACATCTTAATATCATCGGAAATTCCTTGTGAACGCAAATAATTTTCTAAAGGCAAATCGATAATCTTTTCTTTATTGGCCGGATAACCAAAAACAGCCCCTGCGATTTCGCCATCAATTTCTTCAACTAGACCTCGAGCATAGCCGAAACGATAAGTCGGATCTTCAAAGCAAGCCGTGATAACTTCTAAGGCCTTCTCTTCACCAAACTCAGCTAAGAAATCCAACTCCATGTCTTTTAAAATAACCAGTATTAATTTTGCAACTGCTGCGCCATCTTCTTTTTTGGCAAATCGAATCATTTTAAAACCTCTCTTTTAATAACGTATATTCCCTTTTCTATAGTGTACCACGGGAAAGTTCTTTTCGAAAGTCAGGAACTTTGTGAATAGTTAAAATTCTGCTATGATAAGCTTGAAGAGAAGACTAGGAGGCGCAACATGAAAAAAGTAGGAAAGATTCTTTTAGGAATTATAACAGCCATCATTTTGGTTTTAGGCGGCTATTTAATTTATTTATTCGCCAGCTATGACCGTTTACCTGACCATCTTACCTTAAAACCCGACAATCAACATAATCAGGTTTTAGAAACCAATAAGACTTACCGTGCTATGAGTCATAACATTGGATATGGGGCTTATCCGCCAAGCTATAGCTTCTTTATGGACGGTGGGAAATACTCGCGAGCGTACGATAAAAAAACGGTAGAAAAAAATATGAATGGGATCGTCACTACGACAAAAGAATTAGATCCTACTTTTGCTTTTTATCAAGAAGTCGACCAAGACGGTGATCGTTCACAGCATGTAGATGAAGTAGCCTTTTTAAAAAATCATTTATCTGACTACAATAGCTTGTATGGGCAAAACTACGACTCTTCTTATTTGTTCTATCCCTTTACTGATCCAATCGGTCAAGCAAAATCAGGCCTTGTCACCCTAAGCCAAGCTGAGATCACCAGCAGTAAACGCTATTCTTTACCGATCGAAACAAACTTCAACAAATTTGTTGATTTGGATCGTGCTTTCACTGTCAGCCGTATGCCAGTCAAAAACGGTCATGAGTTTATTGCGATCAATACCCATTTGTCCGCCTTTACCAAGGATCGTTCTATCCAAGCGGCTCAATTGAAGAAGATTTTTGATGTCATGGAAAGCGAATATAAAAAAGGCAATTATGTGATGGTCGCCGGAGATTATAATCATGATGTTTTGGGGAACAGCCCAGACGTATTTAGTACAAGTAAAAAACGCGAAACCTGGACACATCCATTTCCAAAAGAAGAATTGCCGGCAGGCTTTCACCTGCCTACTGGAAAGCTGGCAGAAGAGAAAAAGCCATCCGCTCGAGCATTAAATGAACCCTATAAACAGGGCAAGACCTACACGACTTTGATTGATGGGTTTCTTGTTTCAGATAATATCAATGTTGAAGCTGTTCACATCAAGGATATGCAATTTAAATATTCTGACCATAATCCAGTATATTTGGATTTCACTTTTAAATAAAATAGCTTTAACTCCAAGGTACATTGCTTTCTTTCACTCTCGTTGATAGAATGAAGGGAAATCATAGAAAAGGACTTATTTCAATGTGGAAATTCACCTTCAATATACGCACCATTACTCTACTCCAAACAAGGAAACTACTGTAGATGAAACATTGTTTGGAGATACGATAAGAGTTGTTTCATCGCCAATTTTTAAGCGCGGATTTATACACGTTTATTCGGCTTGAAACCTCTTTTTATAGACAAAATTGGAGGAAAAATGAAATGTTGACAATTAAACAAGTTGACCGAAAAAATAATAACGAACTAGATACAATGATGGCGATTTGGGAATCAGCGGTTAAAGCTACCCACACCTTTTTGACAAAGAATGATATCGAAGCCTTAAAGCCCGAGGTAAAAAAGGCGTTTCAGCTGATTGATGAGCTTTATGGCTATTATGATCCTGAGCTTTTAGGATTTATCGGTGTCCAACAAGATAAAGTTGAAATGCTTTTCGTTTCGAATCAAGCTCGAGGAAACGGGATTGGAAAAAAATTACTGCAGTTTGCTCTCGATTCGCTAAACATACACTATGTAGATGTGAATGAGCAGAATCAGCAGGCCTTCGGTTTTTATCAGCATATGGGTTTCCTTGTGATCGGGCGATCTGAGCTAGATGAGCAAGGGAATCCTTTCCCCATTTTGCATTTAAAAAAAATGCAGATTGAAGAAGTCGTTACAGATAAGAAAAACTATTTAAACTTGCTTCTTTTAGCCGATCCGCAGGAAGACATGATTGATCGTTACCTTGATGACGGCCGCATGTTTGTTTTATATGATGATGATGCTTTGAAGTGCGCAGCCGTTGTCACAGAGTTGAATGAACAGGAATGTGAGCTGAAAAATATAGCGACTGTCCCAGCTGTACATGGACAAGGCTATGGCAGAGCAATGATCCAGTTTTTATTCCATGAATTTTTAGGTCATTATCAAACGATGTATGTCGGAACTGGTGATGAGCCAGGAATATTGGACTTTTATAAAAAAAGCGGATTCCGCGAATCGCATCGCGTGAAGAATTTTTTCACCGATAATTACCACGAACCAATCATTGATCAAGGAGTCCAATTGGTTGATATGGTTTACCTGCGGGCAGACGTCAATAATGAATAACATAAAAAAAGTGATAAGATCAACTTCATGATCTTATCACTTTTCTTTGTGAACTTATGCTTGCCGCAGCTGTTTGATAATTGTCTCAGCTGTCGCGAGATTCATCTGGTCTGCTCGACGCAATTGCCTTGAAACCTGAGCGATCTCTTTTTCGGTCGCGCCAGCAGTGATTGCCAATGAGCGGCTCTGCATCGCCATGTGTCCTTTTTGAATGCCGTCTGTCACTAGTGCCCGAATGGCTGCTAAATTTTGCGCCAATCCAACAGCAACAATCATTTCGCCTAATTCAGCCGCCGTGGAAACTTCTAATAATTTCAAACTTAGCTGAGCCTTCGGTAAAACCTTCGTTGCCCCACCGACAATACCGACTTTCATTGGTAGGGTTAATTGTCCAACGAGTTTTTCTTCTTTTATGACCCAATCCGTCAACCCTTCATAACGTCCATTGCGTGCAGCATAAGCATGACAAGCTGCCGCCACCGCACGTGTATCATTCCCAGTAGCCAGGACGACCGCATCAATCCCATTCATAATCCCTTTATTATGAGTTGCCGCACGGTATGGATCGAGCTTGCTAAACTCACTTGCAGCAGCAATTTTTTCTGCGACTTCCGGTGTTAGCTGTGTCAGTGGGATCTCACATCGTGCTTCAATCAACGATTCGGTTGCATAGTTGCTTAAGATGCTGAACAAGATATCCGCCATTGGAATCAGTTGTCGCAGTTCTTGCGCAACTGCTTCCAGCATCGTATTCAAGATATTGGCTCCCATTGCATCTTTTGTATCGACAACTACATCGATCGAGACATAGCCTTCTTCAAAGGTGCGTGCATGAATGGATTGCAATCCGCCGCCGCGCTGATAAATCGAAGGATAGCTTTTTTCTGCCGCTGCAAAAAGACTCTTTTTATTTTCATTAATCGTTTTAATTACTGCATCGAAATCAGTGACCTTTCGTAAAACGATCTGTCCAACCATCCCTTGATTAATCACTCGCGTCTGAATTCCGCCCGCTTTTGCAATGATTTTCCCCGCGTTACTAGCTGCCGCAATTACGGAGGGCTCTTCGGTAGCCATTGGAATTAGCTTTTTTTTACCATTAATAACAAAATTTTGAGCGACACCTAAAGGAATCGAGCATTCACTGATTTGATTTTCAATCAAATTATTCGCGATTTTTTCCGGCAACACCGTTTCAGTTGCTAATTGTGCCGCTTCTTTAGCAGATAACTTTTTATCTTTCACCAGTTTAGCTAGACGCTCAGCTTGGGTCATCTGATAGAATTTTTTTTTTGCGATTTCTTGATCCTCTGCTTTCGTTATCAACAAAGCTAGACCTAACCCGCCGCCAATACAAAGACTTGCTACACCACGTTGCTTCTCCTCTTGAATCAGCTCAGAAATTAAGGTTGTTACAATTCGCGTCCCACTGGCACCAATTGGGTGACCCAAAGCGATTGCGCCGCCGTAACTGTTAATTTTTTGATCAGATAGCTTTAATTCTTTTTGCACCGCAACAGAAGCTGCCGCAAATGCTTCATTGATTTGGAAGGTATCAATTTCATCAATTGTACGATTCGCTTTTTTTAATAATTTATTAATTGCAGATACTGGGGCCATTCCCATAATACTTGGATCAATTCCAACTTCACTGTAATTATTAATAACAGCCAGGTAAGTCAGTCCATGTTCAATTGCATAGGATTTCGCTGCCAATACGACAGCTGATGCACCATCGTTTAGCGTTGAAGCGTTGGCCGCTGTAACGACGCCATTTTCCTTAAAAGCTGGCTTTAAGGAGCTAATTTTCTCCAGAGTAGAATCAAAGCGAATCCCTTCATCTTCCCACATGGTACTACCGTCTGATAGTGCAATCGGAACGATCTCTGATTCAAACTTGCCATCCTTACTGGCTTTCGCTGCCTTCATTTGCGAATCATAGGCATATTGATCCTGCATTTCACGGGTAACATGATAGTCTTCAGCCACCTTTTCTGCTGTCAACCCCATATGCTTTCCGCTAAACGCATCTGTTAAACCATCATAGATCATGCTCGATTTTGGTTCGTGCCATTCTTGGGCTGCATAATCAAAGCTTGTCACCTTTGGAGCCTGAGACATATTCTCCGTTCCGCCAGCAATCACAACGCTCGCCTCATTCAACAAAATCTGCTGCATCCCAAAAATGATCGATTTCATTCCAGATCCGCACACTTCATTGATCGTAGTTGCCGGAACCTCATAGGGTATCCCTGCTTTAACTGCGGATTGACGAGCTACATTTTGACCATTACCTGCTTGCAAAACATTTCCCATAAATACCTGATCGACTTGATCTGCCTCGATCTCCGCACGTTTGATTGCTTCTTTCACCGCAATCGCACCGAGCTCAACCGCTGAAACAGTTGCTAATTTGCCTTTATATCTGCCAATTGGTGTTCGTACAGCGCTTAAAATAACTACTTCTTCCAAGGGTGCACCTCCAATGTTTTCATTAAAAATCAGACGTAAGTATAGCACAGATAGTTTTATAATTTCTTAAGATTCAAACTCAACTAATTATGACCTTTCTATGATATATTTACCTTTGGAAGAAAAGGATGTCTGTTCTACTTATTATTTTAGTAATTAAGTGGAAAGATATGTGTGGTTTATTCATTTTTATTAAAAAATGGATGGATCAATAAGAACTAGGAGGAGCAATATGAATATAGGGATTGATAAAATCAGTTTTCACGTACCAAATTATTATCTTGATATGACAGATTTAGCGAATGCCCGTGAAACTGACCCCAACAAATTTCACATTGGTCTCGGACAAGATCAGATGGCAATTATTCCCGAGACACAAGACATCGTCACTTTAGGGGCAAGTGCTGCTGCCAAAATTCTTACAGATGAGGACAAAAAGGACATCGACATGGTAATCGTCGGAACAGAATCAAGTACCGACTTCTCAAAATCTGCTGCGGTAATCATTCATGATTTGTTGGATATTCAACCATTCGCTCGTTCATTTGAAATAAAACATGCTTGTTACGGCGGAACCGCCGCCCTGCAGCAGGCTCATGATTATGTTGCCCTACATCCCGATCGTAAAGTTTTAGTGATCGCTGCTGATATTGCTAAATATGGTTTAGCAACTGGTGGCGAACCTACGCAAGGCTGTGGTGCTGTCGCTATGCTAATAACCAAGGAACCAGATTTGTTAGCCTTCAATAACGATAGTGTCTTCTATTCAGAGGACGTTTATGATTTTTGGCGACCTGCAGGACATGATTATCCATTAGTCGATGGACACATGTCTAACCAAATCTATATTGATTCTTTTACTCGGATCTGGGAGCAAAATAAAAAAGTCAATCAAACCGATAGTACGGATTATGCCGCAATCACTTTCCATCTACCTTATACAAAGATGGGACGCAAAGCTTTACGTGCAATCTTTCCGGAAATGCCTGAATCAGAACAACAACGTTTAGAAGCTCGTTATGATGAAGCAGTGGTGTATAGCCGAACAGTCGGTAATCTCTACACCGGATCATTATATCTAGGTTTGATATCCTTGTTAGATAATGGCAATCTAGGTGCCGGTGATCGAATCGGATTATTCAGCTATGGTTCTGGTGCCGTTAGTGAGTTCTTCTCAATGACATTGATGGATGGGTTCAAAAGTCATTTAACTAGCGAAAAGAATCAAGCGTTGCTTTCTGAACGCAAGCAGCTTTCTATCGATGAATATGAAAAAATGTTTAACGAAAAACTCCCAACCGATGGAGGTACGTATTCGTTCTCTGATTCAACTGATTTTGCTATCAATAAAATCAGCGGTGATATTCGTTATTACAATAAGTAGTATAATAGGAAAAGGCCAGCTGACTGATCAGCTGGCCTTTTTTAGACGCAAAAATAATCTAGCAGGTCTAATGGCTAAGTGCTTGTTCTTCATTCCAGATTTCTGGAATATTTACACTCTTTTCTAGGTCTTAAACGTTTTTTATGATTGAATTTCGTTTAAGCCTCACCATTAAGTGAAGAAATGGTTCCACTGTCTACATTTCTTTTCCCCGCTAGATTAGAATAACTTGGTAAGGAGACTTCAAATCCCTACTTCCTTTCTGCCGCTTTCGGCATTCTCTGTGAAATGAACACTGCTTCCGTCCATTTCTGTTGTATTATTTTACAACCTTAGGGACCTACCCCTTACACCTATATTTATACCATATTTCGCCGCTTTTTGCAACCGTTTACACTTTATCTACTCGTCCTTTTTCGTGTTATAATCTTAACGTTAAGACTACAATTAAGACCCGATTTTTTCGTAAAAAAACGGTGATTAACCAAATTAGGAGGAAATATTTTTATGAATATATTGTACATTTCTATCTCAGGAAACACTCGGGCATTTGTTAAGCGTCTGGAAGCCTACGCAGTGGAACAGCATCAATTAGATCCGAAAAATCCTTTAATCAGCTCAAAGGAAATTTCCGAAAATTCTCCCTTCGAGATTGAGTCGGCACCCTTCTTTACCTTTGTCCCTACGTATTTAGAAGGAGGAAATGGTGTTGATAGCGGGGATACTGAAATTTTGACAGAAGTGATGCGCGAATACCTCGAATACGAAGATAATTTTAAACATTGTCTAGGAGTAGTCGGCAGCGGGAATAAAAATTTTAACTATCAATATTGCCTGACAGCAAAACAATATAGCGAAGCCTTCAAGTTTCCTTTCTTGGCAGATTATGAGCTGCGAGGAACCGCTGCTGATTGTGAGCGCGTGTATCATATTTTAAAAGAAAACAGTTCGAATTAATCGTTTACTAATTATTCTATTGACTTTTTCTCATGTTAGAGGCATTCTTTTTAAAATAGATAAATCTATGAGAGAGGCGTGTTGCAATTGAGAAAAGTCGCAATTATTGGTGTAGGACATGTAGGAAGTACAACTGCTTACACTTTGATTTCAAAAAATATCGTTGATGAGCTGGTGCTTTTCGACTCGAAAGATACGATTCTAAAGGCTGAACTGAATGATCTGATGGACGGGCAAATGGAACAAGCTAATCAAGTTCGACTGATTGGTCCAGATATAGCTGAACTAGCCGATACAGATGTGATTATTTTTTCTGCTGGTGACATTTCGATTTTTGAAGGAAATCCTGATCGCTTTGCTGAACTGAATTTGACCAAAACAATCGTAGAGGAATGGGCGCCAGTCATCAGAGATTCTGGCTTTAAGGGAATTATATTGAATATAACAAATCCTTGTGATGTCATCACTCAATATCTGCAGGAATTGACAGAACTTCCTCAAGAGCGTGTTATTGGTACTGGAACTTCACTAGATACTGGCCGAATGAAGCATGCTATCAGCAAAAGTATGAAAGTTCATCCTTCGGCCATTGATGGTTATGTCATCGGAGAACATGGTGAAAGTCAATTTGTTGCTTGGTCTAGCGTCCGAATCGGTGGCACCCCTATCAGTGAAATATTGACGGATGATAGACTTGATGTTCTGGATAATGCTGCTCGTGATGGCGGTTGGGTCACTTTTAGAGGAAAAGGCTATACTTCTTATGGTATCGCCATTCAAGCCGCACGGATTGCTGAAGCAATTTTAAACGACAATCACCTTGTCGTACCAGTCAGCCATTATCATCAAGCTGAGGGCTGCTATGTGGGTTCTCCTGCAAAAGTTTCAAGACAAGGAATCAGTGAAAGTTTTCCGTTAAAGCTTTCCACTGCAGAACAAGAAAAATGGCGTCATACAATCCAGACGATTCATTCAATGCACGCAACGATCTAAAGAAACCACTGTGACGGAAGAACGACAAAACTGTTGATGAGTAGCAGAACACGCTCATTAAAAGAACGAACAACTGTGGAACTATCAACAATGATTGAAGTGACCCCCAAATGTTAGACTTTTTTCGGAGTAGAGAAATCTACTCCGTTTTTTGTTTCTTAAGCTAAGCGATTATGCCGCTTTCTGTGCTGTTTCTCGAAACTGAACAGGGCTTTTCCAGTTCAATTTCTGTTTCATCCGGTGATTGTTGTAGTAATAGATAAAATCATCAATCGCCGTTTTTAGTTCATCAAAACTGTGATAGGTTTCTCCATGAAAAATTTCTTGTTTTAGAAGACTGAAGAAATTCTCCATGATGGAATTATCTAAACAATTTCCTTTTCGAGACATACTTTGAAAAATTTTCTGTTTCTTTAGTTTTCGACGGTAGGCTTTCATCTGATAGGCCCAGCCTTGATCCGAGTGGAAAGTGCGACGATACGGGCAATCATTCGTGATCGCTATGGCTTCTTCTAAGCCTTCCATGATTGCCAAGGCATTTGGCTTTTCCGAGATGCGGTACGAAAGAATCTCGCTATTATACATATCCATAAACGGGTCCAGATATAACTTTCTCTGACGGATCACGCCTTTGGTGTCCACTTCAAGATATTTGAACTCTGTTGTATCTGTCGTAATTTTTTGGTGACAAATAGTCGTATAAAAGTGACGACGAATCCGGTGTTTCGCCACTTTCCCGACTTTTCCTCGGTAAGAACTGTAGCGCCGTGATTTCCGCGTGTATGAACGCACTTCGATTCCTAGTTTTCGAATCAAACGTTGGACTTTCTTTTTATTAACATGGAATCCACGATTCTTTAGTTCGTTCGTCATTCGTAAACAGCCATAATTTTTATGTTCTTTACGAATACGAAGCATTTCGGCTTCAATTTCTTGATCAGGGTTTTCTCTGTCAAATCGTTTTTGCCAGTACATAAACGTTGCTTTAGGAAAGTCCAAGGTCTCAAGAAGCTCAACTAATTTGAAGGGTCCTCGGAGGCTGTGGATGATTCGTGCGATTGATTCGTTCGTCTTTGTTGGGCTTCCTGATTTCGCAGCTTCCTCAGT
>OJVY01000096.1_pt1 | contig 52591 bp, 57 predicted proteins | sample 1600301 | NCBI WGS metagenome assembly OJVY01 (sample SAMN04436925, study PRJEB24849) | human gut metagenome | biome: human gut; feature: NICU; material: stool | host: Homo sapiens | place: USA: Saint Louis, MO | collected 2012-05-22
CCCCGCCATATTGCGCTTTATTTATTGTCACTCGCGACGCGAATCACGACTTTGCCGAAGTTTCGTCCTTCCAGCAGGCCAATGAGCGCCTCGGGGGCGTTTTCCAGCCCGTCCGTGACCTGTTCGCGATAGTGGATTTTTCCCTCCTGCACCCAGCGCCCCATCTCTTCCTGGAACTCATGGATGCGATGTCCATAGTCCTGGCCGATGATAAAGCCCTGCATCCGAATGCGTTTCTTGAGAAGGGTCGCCATCAGAAGCGGCAGGCGGTCCGGCCCGTCAGGCAAGCCCGTCGCGTTGTAGCCGCTCACCAGGCCACACACCGGCACGCGCGCGGAGGTGTTCAGCAGGGGCAGCACGGCGTCAAACACTTTCCCGCCGACGTTTTCATAGTAGACATCAATGCCGTTCGGGCAGGCCTGCTTGAGCTGGTCGGCAAAATCCGCGGCGTGGTGATCCAGACACAGGTCAAACCCGAGCACCTCAACGGCATGGCGGCATTTCTCTGCGCCACCGGCGACGCCGACCACCCGGCAACCTTTGATTTTGCCGATCTGCCCAACCGTCGCGCCAACCGGGCCGGTCGCCGCCGCCACCACCAGCGTTTCACCCGCTTTCGGTTGCCCGATATCCAGCAGCCCCATATAGGCGGTAAAGCCCGGCATACCCAGTACGCCCAGCGACCAGGAAGGATGAGACGGATTTTCGCCCAGCTTCACCAGGCCGCTGCCGTCCGAGAGTTCATATTCCTGCCAGCCGCTGTAGCCCAGCACCCATTCACCGGCTTTGAAGTCGGGATGGTTTGACTGTTCAACGCGGCTGACCGTTCCCCCCACCATCACCGCACCGAGCTCAACCGGCGGCGAATAGGATGGCGCATCGCTCATGCGACCCCGCATATAAGGATCCAGCGACAGCCAGACGGTACGAAGCAAAAGCTGCCCCGCCCCTGGTTCCGGAACAGGCTGCGTTTCCAGACGAAAATTTTCCGCTACCGGTGCGCCCTGTGGACGAGAGGCCAGCACCCAGCGGCGGTTATGCGAAACAGAGTGATTCATCAGGATCTCCTTCTGGTACAAATGTCATTACAGCCTGGCTCACGTTCGGCGTTATCGCATTAGCATTACGAGCCAGACTGATTGAGGCGTACAACCAGATAGATGCAGGTTTCGTTCGTCTCGTTAATGAACCGGCAGTCATTAGGCGGCCCCAGCTCAAGACAGTCTCCGGCGCGCATCTCGTGGCGCGTATCGCCCTCCTGAAACACCAGCTCACCGGACTGCAGCCAGATAAGCTGACGCGCCAGCGCGTAAGAAGAGGCCGGCATCGGAACATCGCTGCCCGCAGGCAGTTCAACCTGAACAAGGTCGATGGGCAGATCGGTACGGGGGGAAACATGGCGGCGGAGGTAGTGCGTCTGCGGGTCGCGCCAGACGGGCTGATTTGCCAGGCGCAGCAGCTTGCCCTCCTGCATCTCGGCCCGGGCAATCAGCGTTGACATGCTGATGCCAAACGCGCCCGACAGGCGGGCAAGCAAGGTGGCTGTCGGGCTACTGTCCCCGCGCTCGATTTTATGGATCATGGCGCGGGAGACGCCTGCCCGGTCCGCCAGCTCGCTCAGGGACCACCCGCGAGACTCTCGTTCAAGGCGAATTCTTGCGCTAATCCGTTGATTCATTGTGTCTGTTATGGTGTTCATGACGTCATACTATAGTGTATGAACGGCAATTCAATGGGCTTTTGATAACAAAAAAATATGGCTTATGCCGTAGCGATCGGGCGATACAGTTGTGTAATATCGTAGCGATAACGTAATACTATAGTAAACAACACACAGAGGCTTCATCATGATCGTTCGTCATGCCTGCAAAGAAGACTGCGCTGCGATAGGCGAGATTTACAACCACGCGGTGCTGCACACTGCCGCAATCTGGAACGATAAAACCGTCGATACCGATAACCGCATCGCCTGGTTTGAGGCGCGCTCGCTTGCGGGCTACCCGGTTCTGGTGAGCGAGGAAGACGGCGTAATCACCGGCTACGCCTCTTTCGGCGACTGGCGCGCCTTTGACGGCTTCCGTCATACGGTTGAGCACTCGGTCTACGTCCACCCGGCCCATCAGGGCAAGGGGATTGGCCGCACGCTGATGAAGGCGCTGATTAACGAGGCCCGCGCCATCGGGAAACACGTGATGGTGGCCGGGATTGAAGCGCAAAACCATGCCTCGATTCATCTCCATGAAACGCTCGGCTTTGTGACGACCGGACAAATGCCGCAGGTGGGAACCAAGTTTGGCCGCTGGCTGGACTTAACCTTTATGCAGCTGCAGCTGGACGAGCGCAGCGACCCGGACGCGATCCCATGAATCAGTCACTGACGCTGGCGTTTCTTGTGGCGGCGGGCATTGGCCTGGTGGTGCAAAACACCCTGATGGTGCGTATCACCCAGTCCTCCTCCACCATTCTTATCGCGATGCTGCTGAATTCGCTGGTCGGCATCGTGCTGTTTGTCGGCATTCTGCTGCTGAAACAGGGCGTCGCCGGGTTCAGCGAGCTCGCCGCAACGGTGCGCTGGTGGACGCTTATCCCGGGGCTGCTGGGGTCGTTTTTTGTGTTTGCCAGCATCAGCGGCTATCAGAACGTTGGCGCGGCGACGACCATCGCCGTACTGGTGGCAAGCCAGCTGATTGGCGGGCTGGTGCTGGACGTGCTGAGGAGCCAGGGCATCCCGCTGCGCGCCCTGATCGGCCCGGTGTGCGGCGCGGTGATGCTGGTGGTCGGGGCCTGGCTGGTGGCGCGACGCCAGTTTTGATGGTTACAGTATGATGCCGCCTTTCGTCAGCTGTTCCTCACGCGCGTCCATCTCCTCTTTATGCTGCTTGCCGTGGTGCGAAATCGCGGTGCGCAGACGCTGTTGCTGAGTGTAGCGATCTTCACGGCTCAGCTCCGCATCATCGCTTAATTCAATCAGCAGTTCGTTCATGTGGGTAATCACGCTCTCTTCGATGGCTGCATCGACGCGGGCGATAACTTCGTTTAAATGTGACATTGTCACTCCTCGTTATGTGCCCGGTGGCGCTACGCTTACCGGGCCTACAGGTGCCAAATGTAGGCCGGGTAAGGCGGAGCCGCCACCCGGCTAAAAGGCTTAGTTCAGCTTCGCTTTTGAGAAATCGCTGCCCATCAGGCTTACGCTGTACCCGGTCACGTTGCTGCGGGTCGCGTAGAACGTTTTCCCGTTTGCGAGCGCAATCCACGGCGCCTGCTGATAGAAAATCTCCTGCGCCTGGCCATAGAGCTTCGCGCGCTCGGCCGGGCTGCTGGTCAGCTTCGCTTTTTGTACCAGGGCATCATACCCCTTATCGCACCAGCGCGCGGCGTTTGAGCCGGTTTTAATGCTGTTGCAGCCGAGCAGCACGTCGGCAAAGTTGTCCGGGTCGCCGTTGTCGGACATCCAGCCAAACATCGCGGAGTCATGCTCGCCTTTACGCATTCCGGAGAGATATTCACCCCACTCGTAGGAGACAATTTTGGCCTTCACGCCGACTTTTGCCCAGTCGCTCTGGATCATCTCCGCGATACGACGCGAATTCGGGTTATACGGACGCTGCACCGGCATTGACCACAGCGTGACTTCCGCGCCCTTCTCCAGACCCGCCTGCTTCAGCAGGGCTTTCGCTTTTTCAGGATCGTAGCTGTAGTCCTTCAGGTCTTTATTGAAGCCCAGCATATTTGGCGGGATCGGCGATTTTGCCACCGTGCCCGATCCCATAAAGACCGCATTAACGATGGCCTTCTTGTCGGTCGCGTAGTTGAGCGCCTGACGCACCAGCACGTTATCAAACGGTTTTTTCTCGGTGTTAAACGCCAGATAACCGACGTTCAGCGCATCGACGGCGTGCAGCGTCAGGTCTTTGTTGTTCTTGATGGCGTCAAACTGAACCGGGGATGGCGCAGGAACGATCTGGCACTCGTTGGTCTGCAGCTTCGCCAGGCGGGTTTCCACGTTTGGCGTAATGGAGAAGATGAGATGCTTCGTCGGCACCTCGCCCTCCCAGTATTTCGGGTTCGCGACGTAGCGGATCAGCGAATCCACTTTGTACTGCTGCAGCACGTAAGGCCCGGTACCAATCGGCCAGGTGTCCACGTTCTCAGGCGTGCCTTTTTTCAGCATTGCGTCGGCGTATTCCGCGGAGAGAATCGAGGCGAAATCCATTCCCCAGTCGGCCAGAAACGCGGCGTTGGGTTCGCTGAGGGTGAACTGGACGTGGTAGTCATCGACCTTTTTCACGTCCTGGATCAGCTTATCGAGCCCCACATCGTTAAAGTATTCGTAGTTGCCCTGCGACACGTTGTGGTACGGGTGTTTAGGGTCTTTCTGGCGCATGACCGAGAAAATAACGTCATCGGCATTAAAATCGCGCGTCGGTTTGAAGTATTTGTTGCTGTTGAACTTCACCCCTTTACGCAGGGTAAAGGTATAGGTCTTGCCGTCCGGGGAGATTGTCCAGGACTCCGCCAGCGACGGCACCGGAGTATTTTTCACCGGGTCGAAATTGATCAGGCGGTTATAGAGCACCTGAGAGCTGGCCACAAAAGACGGGCCAGAGCTGGCGATTTGTGGGTTGAAGGACTCGGGGGAGGCTTCTGAACAGTAAATAAGGGTGTCGTTGTTTGCCGCCCATGCGGCACCGGCTGGTAACAGCGCGCTCAGCGCAAGGGCGAGCAGTGTTTTCCCTGTAGACATGGTTATAACCCTGACAGTTTTATTATATAGGACAGTAATAACAGCACAGGCGTTTTGACCTGGCAAATAACGAAACACTATCAGGTTATTCTAAAGCCGCGGTTTTTGCTGTTTTAACCGCCAGCAGCCAGAAAGGCGATTTGTCTTAAGTGCCATTATTCGTCAAGCACAACCGTCACTTTCTATGCCGCAAGAAATCGGCGCTTTTAGCGTCTCTTCCTCCGTTTGGTTGCGTCCTCGGTTCGTTAAAGTAATGGTGTGAAGAAGTATATGGGATCAAATCGTGGCAAAAACTCTTTTACGCAGCGGTAATCTGGATGATTTTCAGGCCGTTGGCGGCGGCGGACAAGCCGTTTTCGAATCAGCGTTGCAAATCCGGGAAGCGCTCCGGTTGCGCAAACAACAGGCCATCGTCGACTGTCTGGCGATTCCTCAGGTCAACGACAGCGGCGACCGCGTGGACTGGTATTCCCCGGTTGAAGGGAGCGTAACCAGCTGGAAAGCGGCCGATGAAGATGATCGCTATCGCGCCCTGCGCTATCTGGAAAACACGCTCGCCAGCGTCGAGTCATTAAGCAAGAAATGCCTGCAGTCGCCCAAAACCGCGCAACAGCTCTTTGGCTCTCTGCTGTCGAAGGCATTTCAGTTCCCGGGCGAAAACTTCCTCTTCCTGGTGGACGGAAAGCCGGTCATCAGCTTCTGGGGATTTGTAAACCTCAACGAGAACGCGCGCGACGATGTCCTCGACTGCCTGCGTGAGTCCCTGATCCCTGAGCCAGCCCCCGTTGTGATTGACGATCCTGAACCCGAGCCTGAGCCAGAGCCGGTGATGACCTTTGAGCACGCTGACGAGCCGCTGGTCGCCCCGTCCACCGTGGTGCGTATTACGCCGGAGGAGCTGTATGAGCCCGAACCGGCCCCCGTCGTTGCGCAACCAGTCCAGGAACCTGTTCCGGCGAACGTCGTGAAAAAGCGCCGCGTTCCCCTGTGGACCCTGCCGGTTGCCGCCGTGATCGTCGCCGCCGTTGCCGCCCCGCTGCTGTGGCCGAAACAGGCGCCTTCCGCTGAGCCCGCCCCGGCACCCGCACCTGAACCCGTGGAGATTGCGCCAAAGCCGATCAAGGCGGTTGAACCGCTGGCGATGAAGTTACCGCTGCATCAGGCGGAGGTCGTGGCCAGCAAAGAAAAAGAAGCGGCTCCGTCTGAAGCTGCGCCACAACCCGCTCCGGTGGTGATTGTCGCCATTCCGAAAGACGCCATGGTGATGGAAGCGAATCAGGTGAAAGCGGGCTCGACGCGCTTCCTGAACGGCACCTGGCGCGCCATCCTCGACGTGAAGGATCCGGTGACCGGCAAGCCGCCGTCGCTGCGCTATCAGATCCAGAACAATAAAGGTTTCGCCCGCGTTGTCCACGGCGACAACATTGTCTGCCGCGCGGAGGTCTTCTCCGGGCTGCACAGCAATGGCGAGCTGATGATTAAGAGTCGCGGTACTGCCCGCTGCACCGACGGTTCCCGCTACCCGATGCCGGAAGTGGCCTGTAAAGCAGGCACCAGCGATATCGCAGAATGTCGCGCCCGTTATGATGCCAACACCGTCGTCCCACTGACGTTCAAGAAAGCAGGTGCCTGATCCTATGCTGGTAAATCTTTGCGACTATAAACAAAGCGTCACGCTTATTGCCAACAGCGGCGTGCAGTTCCTCGATTTCGGTCTGACGCCGCAGGACTCCGCCAGCAACGGGCGCTTCGTACGTAAAACCGCGAACGGCCCGCTGTTGCGCCTCGATTTCGACCTGGTCAACGGTCGCTATACCCTGCCGGGCATGAACGGCGGCCAGCCTGAAGTGGTCAAGCCGGAAACCACTATCCCGCTGCATCAGTCGCTGGCGGTACTGGATGGCGTCTGGCTTCCGGTTCCGTTCCTGCGCTTCAACCCGCCGCGGACGTTTGTGGAAGGGCCGGATAACTGGGCGCGCGTTCAGGTGCGCAAGCTTGAGACCCCCGACACGGCAGGCAATACCCACCGCGTGACCCTCGCGCTTGACAGCCAGATTGCAGATCATGCCACGTCCGCGCTCTCTCCGGTGGAAAACGATATTCTGAACGGCACCCGCTTCGCGCTGGCCTGGCGTGATAGCGAGGTAGACAGCTTCCTCGATCAGACCTGGATTGACGGCTGGCTGCGCGAGGCGTTTACCCAGTATGCCGACGGCGTTGAGAACCGCTCTGAACGCGACCTGCAGCAGGCGATGCGCAGTTTTGAATATCAGGCCCACTGGCTTAACCTGCTGACCATGCTCGGTGAACAGCTCACCGTACCGGAAGTGAAATTTGTCACCCATACGCTCAGCACGCCAGCCATTCCGGTCGACCTGATCCTCGACGTGGGCAATACCCACACCTGCGGCGTCATTATTGAAGACCACGGCGATGCCAACGATGGGCTGCGCCAGACCGCCGAGCTGCAGGTCCGCTCGCTCAGCGAGCCGCAGTTCCTGAACGAGCCGCTGTTCACCAGCCGTCTCGAGTTTTCGGAAGCGCGTTTTGGCAAGCAGCACTTCTCGGTGGAAAGCGGTCGCGAAGATGCCTTCGTCTGGCCGTCGATTGTCCGCGTCGGTGATGAAGCCCGCAAGCTGGCGATGCAGCGTCTGGGCACCGAGGGCAACAGCGGTATCTCCAGCCCGCGTCGCTACCTGTGGGATGAAACCCCGGTCGTGCAGGACTGGCGCTTTAGCCAGATGAACAGCAAGACCCAGCGTGAACCGCTTGCCACCGCGTTCCCGCTGATGAACCTGATGAACGATGACGGCGAGCCGCTCTTCACGCTGCCGCAGGACGAGCGCCTGCCGGTCTTCTCGCCGCAATACAGCCGCAGCACCCTGATGACCCACATGCTGTGCGAGCTGCTGGCACAGGCGCTGGGGCAGATCAACAGCGTCGCCACGCGCCTGCGCCTGGGCTTCCCGGCGTCGCCGCGCCAGTTGCGCACGCTGATCCTGACGCTGCCCTCCGCGATGCCAAAGCAGGAGCGCGAGATCTTCCGACGCCGCATGTTTGAAGCCATCGCCATTGTCTGGAAAGCGATGGGCTGGCACCCGCAGGATGAGGATTTTGTCACCCGCAAACAGCAGGAAAAAAGCGTGGTGCCGGTACCGGAAATCCAGATGGAGTGGGATGAAGCCAGCTGCGGTCAGCTGGTCTGGCTGTATAACGAAGCCATCTCCCGCTTTGGCGGCCAGACCGAGGCCTTCTTCGCCTCCCTTGCCCGTCCGGACCGTGAGCCTGAGCCGGGCAGCCAGCCGGGACGCGCGCTGCGCGTCGCGTCCATCGACATCGGCGGCGGCACAACGGATATGGCGATCACCCATTACCAACTGGACGACGGCTCCGGCAATAACGTCAAAATCACCCCGCAGCTGTTGTTCCGTGAAGGCTTTAAGGTGGCGGGCGACGACACGCTTCTGGACGTGATTCAGCGCTACGTATTGCCCGCCCTGCAAACGCAGCTGCAAAAATCCGGTATCGCAGACGCCTCGCTGCTGATGGCTTCACTGTTCGGCGACTCCGGGCGCATTGATACCCAGGCCGTACTGCGCCAGCAGACGGCGCTGCAGCTGTTTATGCCGCTTGGCCATGCGATTCTTGCCGGGTGGGAGTCCAGCGACGTTGACGATCCGCTGGCTGGTCTGCACGCCACCTTTGGCGATCTCCTGCCGCAGAAGCCGACCCGCAACGTGATGAACTATCTGCAGCAGGCGATCGACCATGCCCTGCCTGCGGGTTCTGACGCTTTTGACCTCTTCGCCGTGCCGCTGCACGTCAATTTTCGCGAAATGCAGGATGCGATGCTGGCCGGGCAGTTTACGCTGGCCTCCCCGCTCCACGCGGTGTGTGAGGCGATCTCCCATTATAGCTGCGACATTCTGCTGATCACCGGACGCCCGGGCTGCCTGCCTGGCGTTCAGGCGCTGATTCGCCACCTGCAGCCGGTGCCGGTCAACCGCATCGTCTGGCTGGATAAATACCAGGTGCATGAGTGGTATCCGTTCAGCCAGCAGGGGCGCATTGGCAACCCGAAATCGACCGCTGCCGTGGGGGCCATGCTCTGCAGCCTTGCGCTTGACCTGCGTCTGCCGCGCTTCAACTTTAAAGCCGCGGACATTGGCGCGTATTCCACCGTGCGCTATCTGGGCGTGCTGGATAACACCGTCAATACCCTGCGCGAGGAAAACGTCTGGTATCAGGATATCGATCTTGATAAACCCGGTGCGAAGCTTGACGCGCGTCTGCACTTCCCGCTGCGCGGTAACGTCACTCTCGGCTTCCGCCAGCTGGCGAACGCGCGCTGGCCGGCCACGCCGCTCTACACGCTCAGCATTAACTCGGCCGAACTGGCAAAAGCGATTGCCGGCGACGGCGTGCTGAACGTGCGGCTCAAACTCTGCGGCGGCAGCAAGCATGAAGGCCCGGAGGCCTTCGAGCTGAGCGATGCCTGGCTGCAGGACGGCACGCCGGTGGCGCCTGACGCCTTAACCTTCAAACTGAATACCCTGGCCGACCGCCGACACAGCGGCAGCCACTACTGGATCGACAGCGGGAGCGTATACCTGAAATGACAGCGACGACCACCACCACTCAGGCCTTAATCGGGTGGATCAACGAGACGCGCCTGAACGCCCCCGTGCTGGATAATGATGCCGACGCCCTGCTTGCCCGCATCAACGCGGCGCAGGCGCGCGAGCAGGCCATTGAACGCGCCATGACCCGCCAGAGCAGCATCGGGCTTTACGGCCATTCGCAGAGCGCGAAAGCGCACCTGCTGTTGTCGCTGTGCGGCAGCGGCAATGGACGCCTGAACGTGACGCCAGGCCAGCGCACCTTTGACTATTTTTCGCATATCAATCCGGGACATGCCCTGACCAACATGGCCGTCCGCTTCACCCGGGAAACCCCGGAAGCGCTTGACGAGGCGTTTCCGCTGCGCCTGACCCTGGTCACCGAGGCCGAGCTAGTGCAGCTGTTTATTGCCCGCACGACGCTGCACCCGCAGATGCGCGCGGTGGATAAGGCGGTCATTGAGACCCGCCTGGAGAAATGGCGCGGTCTGCGCCAGCCGCAGAGCGTGCCCGGCATCACGGCGCAGGACGTGGGGGCGATTGCCCGCTTCTGGCAGAGCACGGTACCCGCCGCGAAACAGCAAATTGATGATGCCCTGTGGCACGAGTTCGCCCAACTGGTGCCTTCGCTCGATCTCAGCACCCGCGCCAGCGTCTGGTCGCTGCTGTGGGGCGAGCAGCAGGAACTGACCCAGCAGTGGTTAAATCTGGCCCATGTGCTGCACCAGACCAGCCATGCCAGCGAGATTGCGGCCCCCCTTAGCCTGCTGGTGGACAGCTTCGGGCTGCCTGGCGAAGGGTTCCTGACGCACGACGGCTCGGTAGCGCTGCAGAATACGCAAGAGACGCTTCTCCATCCGCTGAACAACGGTGAGATGCTGAACGCCATCAGCCTCCCCGTCGATGTGCTGGCCTTCCTGACCCGCGAGCTGGTGCTTCCGGTTGAGAACGGCGCGCTGGATAATGTCGATATCATTGATATCCCGGTGTTTGAAGAGCGCCATGCCGATCCGCTACGCCAGGCAAAATCCCAGTGGCTGCTTGAACACTACCGTCAACAGCTCCAGCCGGATGTGCTGGTCATCTGCAACGCGACGGCGCAGCACGAACAGACGGCCAAAAAAGCAAAAGTGTTAATGAACTGGGTCAGGGAGACGCAGCCTGCGGAAGAATCTGCCCTGCCGGGTCTGGTATGGGCGATCACCCCGCACGACGCTCGCTTTACCACCCGGCAGAATCTCGATGAAGCCGTACAGCATCTGCTCGGGAAGCCCGGCCTGCGCTGGGGCACCCTGCAGGCTCTGGACAGCCACAGCATGCAGCGCGTCATTGAGTGGCTGTCTCAGGCCACGCTGCCCGCGCAGCGACAGAAGCGTCTCGGCACGCTCAAAAACGCGCTGCGTCTGGAGCTCTCGGCGATGATGCAAAGCTACCTGGCACCGCTGGTTGAGGAGCCAGGTATTCGACGCGCTCAGGCAGAAAACATAGTGCGCACGCTGCAAAGCAGTGCCGCCCGCCACGGCGAGCTGCTTGAAGGCCTGCTGCCGCCGCTGAAGGCCTTTGAAACACTGTTGGCCGTTCAGCAGCCGCGCGAGGAGCAGGTTAACGGGCTATTTACGGATACCATTGACCTGTTTGCCGAGAACGCCCAGGAAAGCGCCGGTCTGTACCAGACCAAAGACAAAGCGCGCCTGGCGCACAAAGTCTGGATAAATCATCTGCGCCAGTGGAGCCGCAACGAGGCGACAGCCGCCCGTCTTGGGCTGGCTCCTGCGGTGTTACAGCAAATTGCGGATGTGCTGGTGGTCACCAGCTACCGGCTGGATCTGCCTCAGCAGCTGCAGCGAATTGTCGAAGCGGATAAGAGTAGCGCTGCGCAACTGCATGCCGTGATGGGCAATTTCGTTGGCTGGCTGGGTTACGACAAGACCCCCGTGGCGACGCGCCCGGCAAGCCGCATCCGCAAGGGGCAGGCCATCTTCGTCACCCCGGTGGTGAGCAGCGCCGAGCCCCGCCTGACGCGTCTGGGTGAACAGCCGGTCCATGCGGCTACCGCGTACGTTTACGACTGGCTGGTCGCACTCTATAGCCGCGCGATCGAGAACATTGATTACCAGCACCCGCATGATGTTCAGCCTGACGCTCGTCAGGCACTACGTACTTTAATAATGTAGCCGCCTTCTTGCCGGGTGGCGCTGCGCTTACCCGGCCTACATTTCGCAACGATGATACATTGCACAATAATCACATCGTCATACACCCGGCTAATGCCTGCGCCAGCGCAGAGGGGTTTTCCCACGACATAGAGTGCCCCGCCGCAGGGATAATTTTTACCTCAACGCCTTTCTGTTGCAGATTTTCCACATCGTCATCCGGCAGAGAGAGCTCGCCAAAAATCAACGTTACCGGGCAAGTAAGTGACAGAAACTGCGCTTCCCATTCCGGTTCAACACCCGCAACGAGGCTGGATGCACCGCGCCAGACGGCATAAGCCGCATTGCTCTGCAGGCACCCTGCCCACGCGGTTTTTTCTGCGCTGAGCATGGCGTCGTAACCCTGCTCCAGAAACTGTTGCTCGCTTTGCGCCGCGATTGACCGGCTGAACATGCCCCCACCCGCATGAAAATTGGGTTCTGACACCATCAGCCCCTTCACGCGCGTAGCCAGCAGCCCCGCCGTTTCGATAGCAATACTGCCGCCCATGCTGTGGCCGTATAACCAGAAGGGATCCAGTTTAAGATGGTCAATCAGCTCCGCCACAACGTGCGCCTGGTCAGTGGTTTTATAGCTGTAGTGCTCAGGCTTATCGCTGTAGCCGCTGCCGGGCAAGTCGATGAGAATCGCTCTGCGCGCGCCAAAAAGCGGGTCACACACGACGCGGGGATATTCATAGGAAGAGGCGCAGCCCAGCCCGTGAATGAACACCACGGGATCGCCGGAGCCGGGCAAGTCGTGCCAGCGTACGGTGCAACCGGCCTGCTGCGAGTAAAAACTGTTCATAAGCACTCCTTTTATGATGCACTGTGTATTTATACAGTTATCACATCAGGAATGCTATGTTCATCTTTTAAAACTGGAAGCGTGCTTCAGAAAAGCGAGACCAACAGCGCAACGGGAAAGCTCATTGGCCAGGTTGACCCCACCAGGAAAGCGCTCAGCAGGCGGATACGTTTGCGGTCTTTTGAGAGGAACCAGGTGATTAACGCGCAGATGGAAGCCATGATTGCGTAAAAAACCAACATCTTTTGATACAACGTCATTCTGTATACCAGAGCCGAAAAAATAACCGCACGCAATATGCGTCATATGTTGACACAGATCAAGTTTTTTCGTTACAGAATAACCACTTAAAAATTATGGCTAATAACAATTGAGTATCTTACGTAACACATCTGGCGGGCAAAGAGAACGCCTGACCGCGCAAGCGGCCAGGCTAAGCGGATCAGTGTTTGATCATGACATGCCGGACAACCGTATAATCCTCAAGCCCGTAGACCGACATATCTTTCCCGTAGCCCGATAATTTCATGCCGCCGTGCGGCATTTCGCTCACCAGCATAAAATGGGTATTCACCCAGGTGCAGCCGTACTGCAGGCGCGCGCTCAGGCGATGGGCGCGCCCCACGTCTTTGGTCCAGACCGATGACGCCAGGCCGTATTGCGAGTCGTTTGCCCAGGCCAGCACCTGCGCCTCGTCATCAAACTCGGTGACGCTCACCACCGGGCCAAACACCTCGCGCTGAACGATGGCGTCGTCCTGTTTTGCTCCCGCCAGCAGGGTTGGCTGGAAGTAGTAGCCCGCCCCCTCTTTTTTGCTCCCGCCGGTGACAACCCGCATATGGCCGAGCGCTTTCGCCTCATCGACGGCCTGACAGACGCGTGACAGATGGGCGGCCGAGCTGAGCGGTCCCAGTTCGGTAGAGGTGTCTTCCGGCGCCCCCATTTTAAGGCTGGCAACCGCGGCACCCAGTTTTTCTACCAGTTGGGCATAGATTCCCTTCTGGGCATAAATGCGGCAGGCTGCCGTACAGTCCTGCCCTGCATTGTAGAAGCCAAACGTCCGCACCCCTTCGACCACCGCATCCAGATCGGCATCATCAAACACGATCACCGGCGCTTTGCCGCCCAGCTCCATATGGGTGCGTTTAATCGAGGACGCCGTATGGCCGATGATATGTTCCCCGGTCGCGATCGAACCGGTCAGCGAAACCATGCGGACCTTCTCGTGCCCGGTGAGCGGGTCGCCGACCGTTTTCCCGCGACCAAACAGCACGTTCAGAACGCCCGCCGGGAAGATATCTTTTGCCAGCTCTGCCAGCTTCAGCGCGGTCAGGGGCGTGATCTCAGAGGGCTTTATCACCACGCAGTTCCCTGCCGCCAGCGCGGGGGCCAGCTTCCAGGCTGCCATCATCAGCGGGTAGTTCCACGGCGCGATAGAGGCCACCACGCCCACCGGATCGCGGCGAATCATCGACGTGTGACCGTCAAGGTACTCGCCCGCTGCCAGACCGTTCAGGCAGCGGGCGGCCCCGGCAAAGAAACGGAAAACGTCGACCACCGCCGGAATTTCATCCCCCAGCGCGCAGTGCAGCGGCTTGCCACAGTTGAGGGACTCGAGCCGGGCAAACGCCTCACCGTGCGCTTCAATCGCGTCCGCCAGCTTCAGCAGGCACTCGGCGCGGGTTTTCGGCGTCGTTTGTCCCCACGCCGCAAAAGCACGGTCAGCCGCCAGCACCGCCGCGTCGACCTGGGCCGCTGACGCCTCAGCAATCTCCAGCAGCACCTCTCCGGTGGCCGGGTTATAAACCGGCTGTTTTTCACCTTCTCCGGCAACCAGCTCACCGTTTATCAGCAGATGTTTTTGCATAGCATTTTCCTGTTGAATTCACTATTATTTCCCGCTGCCGGCAATGTTTTCGCCGTCGCGGGTTAGCCACCAGGCTCCCAGAATGGGGATAGTTGTCACCAGCATCACCAGCAGAGCCACGACGTTGGTGACCGGCACGTCGCGTGGACGCCCGAGCTGGTTGAGCAACCACAGCGGTAACGTGCGCTCGTGTCCCGCCGTAAACGTTGTGACGATGATCTCGTCAAACGACAGGGCAAACGCCAGCATTCCCCCGGCCAGCAGCGCGGAACCCAGATTGGGCAGCACCACATAGCGAAAGGTTTGCCACCCGTCAGCCCCGAGATCCATCGACGCTTCCACCAGGCTCCAGGAGGTGCGTCTGAACCGGGCAATCACGTTGTTAAACACCACCACCACGCAGAAGGTGGCGTGTCCGACCACGATGGTGAAAAACCCCGGCTCCAGGTTAATCGTTTTGAAAGCCGTCAGCAGCGCCAGGCCGGTGATGATCCCCGGTAACGCAATCGGTAACAGCAGCAGCAGAGAGATCGCATTCTTGCCAAAAAACGCGCTTCGCCACAGCGCTGCTGCAGCAAGCGTGCCAAGCACAAGGGCTATAGCGGTAGAAAGCGCGGCAATCTGAAGTGACAACGTCACGGATTCGATGATATCGCCGCGCCCCGCCGCCACGCTAAACCACTTCAGCGTCAGCCCCTGCGGCGGAAAGCTGAAGGCAGCGTCCTCGGTGTTGAAGGCATAGGTCGCGATAATCAACAGCGGGAAGTGCAGGAAGATGACGCCTCCCCATGCTGCCACTTTCAGGAACAGCGGTGCGCGTTCAGAGTGCATCGAATGCTCCCAGACGTTTCACGAACGCCAGATAAAGAGAAATCAGCACGATGGGAACCAGCGTGAACGCGGCGGCCATCGGCATATTGCCGATAGCGCCCTGCTGGGAGTAGACCATGTTACCGATGAAGTAGCCCGGCGGGCCGACCAGCTGAGGAACGATGAAGTCCCCCAGCGTCAGGGAAAACGTGAAAATGGACCCCGCCGCAATGCCCGGAATGGCCAGCGGCAGAACGACATAGCGGAACGTCTGACGGGGACGCGCGCCGAGGTCGGCCGAGGCCTGCAGCAGCGAGGCCGGCAGGCGCTCCAGCGCCGCCTGGACGGGCAGGATCATAAACGGCAGCCAGATGTAGACGAACACCAGAAACCGTCCCAGCCCGGAGGTGGACAAGGTGTTGCCGCCAATTGCCGGGAGCGTCAGGATTGAGGTCAGAATCGGCTCCAGGCCGAGATGGCTGAGAAACCACTGGGCCACGCCATCCTTCGCCAGCAGCAGCGTCCAGGCGTAGGCTTTAACGATATAGCTCGCCCACATTGGCAGCATCACGGCGATATAGAAGAAAGCCTTCCACTTGCCGCTGGTGTATCGCGCCATGTACCAGGCCATCGGGAACGCGAGGATGGCGCTGGCAATGGTCACCGCAATCGCCATCGTTAACGTGCGCAGGATGATGTCGTAGTTTGCCGGGTTGAAGAGCGCCTGAATATTCGCCAGCGTGAGATCCGGCGTGACCGCCATGGTGAAATCGTCAAAGGTGTAAAACCCCTGCCACAGCAGCGTCAGCAGCGACCCTAAATAGACGATGCCAAACCACATCAGCGGCGCAAGCAGAAGCAGGAACAGACCGAGCGACGGCTTTCGCCAGAACAGGGCCGTCATGCGGCTCAGGCGGCCGCGCGGGGCGGGAGGATGCGCGACACTCATATCCATTTCACCTCTCCTCGTGAAGGCGGATCATCGCATCGCGTGACCATGACGCCATGACCGCCTGCCCTGGCGCAATGCCGCTCAGCGGCGAGACGTCACTGAAGTTAGCCTGACTCACCAGCAGTTTGGCGCCATCGGCGAGCTTCAGCTCCAGACGCGTGGCAGCCCCCTGATACTGAACGGCCTGCACGACGCCCTGAACCTGAACGTCACCCTGTTCATTAAGGCGAATATGTTCAGGACGCAGGGAAAAGGTGCCCTCCATCCCGCAAAGCGTCTGCGCAAGGCCCGCATCAAAAACGTTAGAGGTGCCGACAAAACCGGCGACAAACGGCGTGCGCGGACGCATATAAAGATCGCGTGGGGTATCCACCTGCTCGATACGCCCGTTATTGAACACCGCCACCCGGTCCGACATGGAAAGGGCCTCGCCCTGATCGTGGGTGACGAAAATAAAGGTGATGCCGAGTTCCTGCTGAAGTTTCTTCAGCTCGAACTGCATCTGTTCCCGCAGCTTGAGATCGAGCGCCCCTAAAGGCTCGTCCAGCAGCAGGACGCGCGGTTCGTTTACCAGCGCGCGGGCGATGGCGACACGCTGACGCTGGCCGCCGGAAAGTTGCGAAGGTTTGCGGGCGATGGCAAAGCTCAGGCCCACTTTTTCCAGAGCATCGCGGGCCTGCGCATGGCGTTTTATCTTGTCGACGCCTTTGACCATCAGCCCGTAGGCGACATTGTCGAGGATCGACATATGCGGGAACAGCGCGTAGTCCTGAAAGACGGTGTTCACGTCCCGCTCCCAGGGGGGCAGTTCGCTCGCCTCTTTGCCGAAGATGGAAATCGTCCCGCCTGACAGCTGTTCAAAACCCGCTATCAGACGCAGGCAGGTGGTTTTGCCGGAGCCCGAAGGCCCCAGCATGGAGAAAAACTCTCCGTCGCGGATCGCGATGGTGACCCCATCCACCGCCCGGACGTCGCCGTACAGACGGGAAACATTGTTAAACTCGACTGCGTACGTCATGTTCTGCTCCCGGGCAATTAACGACCGCCCATGATGGCGATGTAATCCTGCGTCCAGCGGCTGTAAGGGACAAATTTGCCGCCTTCTGCGATGGGGGTTTTCCAGAACATGATTTTGTCGAACTCATTATAACCGTTTGTTTCGCAGCCTTTATCGCCCAGCAGCGTGCTGGCTTTACACCCTTCCGGCACCACGGGCAGGGAGCCAAACCATGCGGCCAGATCGCCCTGCACTTTCGGCGTCAGCGACCAGTTCATCCATTTGTAGGCGCACATCGGGTGTTTAGCCTGCGCGTGCAGCATGGTGGTGTCCGCCCAGCCTGTCACCCCCTCTTTCGGGAAGACGGTGGCAATGGGCTGGTTCTCGGCTTTCAGGGCATTCGCCTGATACGGCCAGGCGCTGGAGGCCACCACGCCCTCGTTTTTGAAATCGCTCATCTGGACGGTGGTGTCATGCCAGTAGCGGTGGATCAGCGCATGCTGGTCGCGCAGCACTTTCAGCACGGCGGCATACTGTGCTTCGGTGAGCTGGTAAGGGTCTTTGATCCCCAGCTGAGGTTGAGTGGCTTTGACAAACAGCGCCGCATCGGCGATATAAATCGGGCCGTCATAGGCCTGCACGCGTCCCTGATTGGTTTTACCGTCCGGCAGATCCTGTTTGGTAAAGACGACGCTCCAGCTGTCCGGCGGCGTCGGGAAGGTTTTGGTGTTGTACATCAGCAGGTTTGGCCCCCACTGGTACGGCGTGCCGTAGACTTTACCGCCGACGTTAAACCATTCCCCTTTCACAATCCGCTCGTCGAGGGTTTTCCAGTTGGGGATAAGATCGGGGTTAATCGGCTGGACGCGTTTGCCCATGATCAGCCGCAGGGAGGCATCGCCTGAGGCGGTCACCAGGTCATATCCCCCTTTCGCCATCAGGCTGACCATTTCATCCGACGTGGCCGCCGTTTTGACGTTAACCGCACACCCGGTCTCTTTTTCAAACTGGGTGACCCAGTCGTAGTTTTTATCCGTCTGCCCCCGCTCGATGTATCCCGGCCAGGCGATAATATCCAGTCGACCTTCCCCGTCGCCAATGGCCTTTGGTGGTTCTGCGGCTTGCGCTGTCATGATAGTCATGCCGAGCGCGCACAGGCTGCTGCGGGCAAATTTTTTGCTCATAAGAGTTACTCCTGTCGCAATGAAATTTAGCGGCAGCCGTGCCGTAAAAATATCTCCCTTATTAAACGTAGACCGCGCAAATGCGCCGCACCGTTCGGCTTCAGGAAATTTCATCAAGGTGTGACCGAGGGCGCATTCCCCGTTAACTGGATTATAGACAAGGGGTTAGGCGCGAGAGACGGTATGCAGATTTCCTATGACGGGTCACCGCGAAATAGTCGCAGCGCCGTCATCAGGATAAGAATTGATTATTTAAATAACGGAGAAAGGATTATTCCAGCATCGTGCTAATTAATTTTCCTAACTGAATGACCGCCTGCTCTTCCCGCTCTCCCCAGGCCCAGGAGGTATTAAAACGAAAGAACGGCGTCCACGCGTCAGAGGTGGAAAACATTTTTCCGGGAGCAATGCTGATGTGGTGCGTTAAGGCCTTTTCGCTCAGCAGCCCCGCATCCAGCTGTGCCGGCAGTTCCAGCCATAAAAAGTAGCCGCTGTCGTTATGGTGAATTTTAACGCCTGCAGGCATATGGCGAAGAAGTGACTGCCAGGCCTGCTGCTTTCGCTCGGCCAGCGTACGCCGCAGGCGGCGGAGGTGGGCGTCGTAGCGTTTGGTCGCCAGGTAATCCACCAGCGCCAGCTGCATGGGAGAACTGGTTGAAAGCGTGCTCATCAGCTGCAGCTGCTGAATGCGCCGCGCGTGTTTTCCTGCCGCCACCCAGCCGATGCGAAAACCGGCCACCAGACATTTTGAAAAGGACGAGCAGTGTAGCGTCATGTCCTGACGATCCCACGCTTTCGCCGGGAGCGGCTTTTCACGTCCAAAATAGAGCTCGCTGTAGACGTCATCTTCAATCAGCGGGACGTTGTGCTGGGTTAACAGGGCGACAAGCTGGGCTTTTTTCTCCGCGCTCAGCGTGAAGCCGAGCGGGTTTTGGCTGTTAGTCATGATCCAGCAGGCTTTAACCGGGTATTCATTCAGCGCCTGCTCTAAGGCATTGAGATCGATCCCCTCGCGAACGTCCGTCGCAATCGACAACGCTTTGAGCTTCAGGCGTTCCAGCGCCTGCAGCGCACCGTAAAAACAGGGGTTTTCGACAATCACCCAGTCACCCGGCTCGGTTACCGCCTGAAGGCTAAGATTCAGCGCTTCGAGCGCGCCTGCGGTGATCACGATCTCTTCCGGGGAGATGTTCATCCCCTGCTGCGCGTAGCGGCGGGCAATGGCGTGGCGGAGATCGACGTTTCCCGGCGGCAGGTTCTCAATCACGCTCATCGCCGTCGCGGTTTTGCTGACGTTTGCCAGCGAACGGTTGAGCTGCTGAAGCGGGAAAAGTCTGGGGTCGGGAAACGCGGAAGCAAAGGGAACAACGGACGGGTCGCGGCTGGCCTGTAAGACGTCGAAGATGTAGGTATTGATATCCACCGCTTCGTCACGCATCACCTGAGCGGGTGGCGCAGGCTGTTGTGCGGTCGGGCGCGAGGCAACGTAATAGCCCGACTGCGGTCTGGCGACAATGCGCCCCTGACTTTCCAGCATCTGATACGCGTGGCCAACGGTCATAAAACTCATGCCGCTGCTTGCCACCTGCTCTCGCAGGGAAGGCAGCTTATCGCCCGGCAGCCATACGCCAAGCTCAATCTGCGAGATAATTTGTTGCGCCAGACGCTGGTATTTTTTCATCAGATTCTCCTTAAGACCGACAGTGTATATCAGCAGGAGAAAAAGAGAAGATTTAGCGAACTGTTATAGTCTGGAAGATGATTTACTTACGGTATTCGGTCACGTGGCTCTGAGCGGAACGCGCGGCGGCCAGGTGGTCGAGCGTGATCATTGACGATTTGCAAAAAATGCATTTCGCGCCAAACGGGTTTTTCTCAGACACGTCAAAGGCTGAGGTGCGGTACTGCGAGCCATGACAGCATGGGCAGCGAAAATGGATATATGAAGTCATAGGTTTCTCCTGAAACGTAAAAACGTAAATTACTAATGGGCCGATTGGGCATAATGGTTTTAAACAAAACGAATCGGAATGTAGATAAAGACCCAAGAGAGGCTGCGGAGAGGCACAACGTGATGAGAACTGCTTTATAAAACTACGTCAGATATTTATTTGGACTCAAAACCAGAAGGCCATTAACGCACGACGCTGACGACAAAGCAAGCGGTTTAATGCGGAAAAATCATAAAAAGAATGTTTTTATTCCCTGATGCTCGTCCATGTTATTAAATATTGATGTTTAGAATCCCCGGCCAGACATACATAACCACATGAAATATAAATATAATATATAACATTTTTTGCCTACTCATATCATCAACCACAGAGTATTAACAACAGGCTGATGAACACTCTGCTACTTGTCTTGCTCAAGCAGGAATTTCGCTCTTACCTTACAGAAAGGAACTATCAATGAGTTGGAATAAAGACGCGGCTGTTTCTTACCTCCGCTCGCATGCGCTTGGACACTCTCATAACGAATGCGCGAAGTTTACACGTCGTGCCATAATCGCTGGCGGCATTACGCTTGAACGTACACATGATGCAAAGGATTATGGACCAAAACTTTTGCGTGCAGGATTTAAAGAGGTTCCTCCTGGTTCAACGTTGCTTAGCGGAGATGTGGCTGTAATTCAGCCCTATCCCGGGGGAAACTCAAGCGGCCATATGACAATGTTCGACGGCACTCGGTGGATCTCAGATTTTACCCAGCTCAGTATGTACCCCGGGCCGGGTTACCGCCGCGCACAACCAACCTATAAGATTTACAGGATGAGTCGATGATGAGGGGGATTATAATTACTCTGGCGTTATTATTATCAGCTTGTACGTGCGTACCTCAGCAGAGTGCTGCCGAACGGGCAGAAGAATTTTACTCCAACTATCTGACATTTTTTGCGGAAAGTGATGGTGAATACCCTCAGCTTAGAGAGTACGTTGCGGCAGATACGCTATCCCGACTTAACGAGATAGAGTCTATTCCTGAACAGGAAATCCTGGGGTCAGATTATTTCGCTTATGTTCAGGATTATGATCCCTCTTGGGTGAAGCGGCTCGAGGTTGGTGCGCCGCATCAATTCATCAATGGCGAAGTTCTTCCTGTCCGGATTGGTATTGAGAACGGCGGGTTTCTTAATCTTGAAGTCTATATGCGTCGTGAAGACGGAAAGTGGAAAATTTACCGCGTGAGTGACGTAACCGATCGCTACGAGCACCCCATATTTAATGCCGGAGCAATTACTCGGGCAAAGTCATTAGCGAAAAGCGGACTTTAAGCACATCTATAAATAATACACTGGGCAAACTGTTATAGGTAAATATGCCGGGTCTGTTTCTGCAACCCAGAGCTGGCGAGGCTTAGAATGGCATCGACATAATTACATCGCGGAGTTTTGCATGTTTGGTTTGGATGCTTTTCACCTTGCGCGGATACAGTTTGCCTTTACCGTATCCTTCCACATTATTTTCCCGGCCATCACCATCGGTCTCGCAAGCTATCTTGCCGTGCTCGAAGGGCTGTGGCTGAAAACAAAAAATCCGGTCTGGCGCTCGCTGTACCATTTCTGGTCGAAGATTTTTGCCGTCAACTTTGGCATGGGCGTGGTCTCCGGGCTGGTGATGGCCTACCAGTTTGGCACCAACTGGAGCGGCTTTTCGCAGTTTGCGGGCAGTATTACCGGCCCGCTTCTGACCTATGAAGTGCTTACCGCCTTCTTCCTCGAAGCCGGGTTCCTCGGCGTGATGCTGTTCGGCTGGAATAAAGTCGGGCCGAGGCTGCACTTCTTTTCCACCTGCATGGTGGCACTTGGGACCATTATCTCCACCTTCTGGATCCTCTCCTCCAACAGCTGGATGCAAACCCCGCAGGGCTATGAGATCGTCAACGGTCAGGTGGTACCGGTGGACTGGTTCGCCGTGGTGTTTAACCCCTCCTTCCCTTACCGCCTGCTGCATATGTCGATAGCCGCGTTCCTGAGCAGCGCCCTGTTTGTTGGCGCATCCGCGGCATGGCATCTGCTGCGCGGGAATAATACCCCCGCCATCCGGGCAATGTTTTCAATGGCGCTGTGGATGACGCTGATTGTCGCGCCCCTCCAGGCCATGGTGGGCGATATGCACGGGCTGAACACCTTAAAGCACCAGCCCGCGAAAATTGCCGCCATTGAAGGGCACTGGGAAAATCCACCGGGCGAGCCGACCCCGCTACTGCTGTTTGGCTGGCCGGATATGGAACAGGAGCGCACCCGCTTTGGGCTGGAGATCCCCGCACTCGGCAGCCTTATTCTGACACACAGTCTGGATAAACAGGTTCCGGCGCTCAAAGAGTTTCCAAAGGAAGACCGCCCGAATTCCACCATCGTCTTCTGGTCGTTCCGCATTATGGCGGGCCTGGGCATGCTGATGCTGCTGCTTGGGGTAACGGCACTCTGGCTGCGCTATAAAAAGCGCATTTATTCTTCCCGTCCTTTCCTGTGGTTTGCCCTGCTGATGGGGCCCTCCGGGCTGATTGCTATTCTGGCCGGGTGGATCACCACCGAAGTGGGCCGCCAGCCGTGGGTGGTCTATGGGCTCCAGCGCACGAAGGATGCGGTTTCTGCCCATGGCGATTTGCATATGAGCGTGAGCCTGCTGGCCTTCTTCGTTGTTTACACCTCGGTATTTGGCGTGGGTTACAGCTATATGGTGCGCCTCATCCGAAAAGGCCCGCAGCCGCATGAATCTTTCGCCACCGAGTCCGACGGACGTCCGGCGCGCCCGCTTTCTGCCGTCACAACTGAACATAAGGAGCAGCCGTAATGGGTATCGATCTTTCCATTATCTGGTTTGTGATCATCGTCTTTGCCACGCTGATGTATATCGTGATGGACGGTTTTGATCTGGGGATCGGCATTCTGTTCCCGGCCACGCAGAACGCCGAGGATCGCGATGTGATGGTTAACAGCGTCGCGCCGGTCTGGGACGGGAATGAAACCTGGCTGGTGCTTGGCGGGGCCGCCCTGTTCGGCGCCTTTCCGCTGGCCTACGCCGTGATTATCGATGCCCTCACCATTCCGCTCACATTAATGCTGATCGGTCTTATTTTTCGTGGCGTAGCGTTTGAGTTTCGCTTTAAAGCCACGCCGGCACACCGTCCTTTCTGGGATAAGGCATTTATAGGCGGTTCCATTCTGGCGACGTTTACCCAGGGCGTGACGGTGGGCGCCGTCATTAACGGCTTTAGCGTCACCGGCCGGGCCTATACCGGCGGCCCCTTTGACTGGTTTACCGCGTTTAATCTGTTTTGCAGCGCGGGCCTGGTGGTGGCCTACGCGCTGTTAGGCTCGACCTGGCTGGTAATGAAAAGCGAAAATGCATTGCAACAGCGGATGCGTCAGGTATCGAAAACCCTGTTACTCGTGCTGCTGGCGTTTATTGCGGCGATCAGCCTCTGGACACCGCTGGCGCAGCCGACCATCGCGGCGCGCTGGTTTACGCTGCCGAACCTGTTCTATCTGCTGCCCGTCCCGGCCCTGGTGGTGATTTTTAGTTTGTATCAGTGGCGCTGCCTGAATAATCCCGACAGCCATAGCCGACCGTTTATCCTGACGCTGGGGCTGATTTTCCTCGGCTTTAGCGGGCTTGGGATCAGCATCTGGCCGCACATCATTCCACCGTCAATCACCCTGTGGCAGGCCGCCGCACCGACGCAAAGCCAGGGCTTTATGCTGGTCGGCGCGCTGTTGATCATTCCCGTTATCCTGGTCTACACCTTCTGGAGTTACTACGTATTTCGCGGCAAAGTTCAGCATGGGGAGGGTTATCACTGATGCAACAACCGGTCTGGAAAAGATTACTGTGGCTGGCCATTATCTGGGGCGGCAGCGTACTGGCGCTGGCTGCGGTCAGTATGCTCTTCCGTATGCTGATGACGGCGGCAGGGTTTAAATCACATTAACGTCATCCCGGGCAACCGCTGCGTTGCCCGGCTCCTCCCCGCACTTTCAGATAAACCCCATTAACGCATGGCAGAGTATCGTTACACTGGAAAAAGATTCACAGTGTTTATAGTTTGAGAAGAAAAATGAAAAAGCTCATTGCGTTAAGTGTTATCAGTCTTGTCCTTACCGGCTGCGTTAATCCGGGTAAAGCCTCCGTTCAGCCGGAGCAACTTAAGAACCACCGCTTTGTGCTGGAAAGTGTGGACGGTAAGGCCGTGAAGACCGCGACAACGCAACCTGAGATCGGTTTTAGCGCACTGCCAGATATCAGCCTGGTGAATAACATCAGCGTTTCTGGCCAGATGTGTAACCGCTTCAACGGACAGGGGAAATTGTCCGAAGGCGAGCTGAAGGTGAAAACGCTGGCCATGACGCGCAAGCTCTGTAGTGAGCCGCAGCTTAACGAGCTGGATCAGGCCATCGGCGACATGCTGCGCAAAGGCGCGCAGGTCGACCTGACTGAAGACCAGTTAACGCTGGCGACAGCCGATAAAACGCTGATGTTTAAGCGTGCAGAATAATCAGTAGTTACCGCAGGTTCCAACGGCAAGCGACTGTTCACTGCAGCGTTTGCCGTTTGGCAAGGCGCACATCCCAATAGCTGAACCATCAAGCTGGCGAGCTACCGACAGCGAACCGCCAATCATCGCGCAGTTGGCCTGACCGGAGCTGGACATCGCGGCTTTCATACCCGGCACCACGTGCGCGGCCGTTGCCTGCTGGACAGGTTCACTGCTGCATGCCGACAACAATAATGCGGCACACCCTACCAAAAATGCTGAGCGCATGCTCTCTCCCCCATGAATAATGCGAAACCTATGCATAATAGGCATCCCATCCCGTGTCGTCGAGAGCGGAAGTGCGTATTTATGCGCTCCTGAAACAATTTCTCGCAATTTTTCTGCCAAAAGTTTGATCTACTCATTGATGTCAGGAATAACGAGGACACAAAAGCGAAAATCGAAAAATCCCCCGTTTGCTAGAATACACAGATAATATTCAGGGTTTGTTGCCGTAATACAGACCCCTATTTTTTTGCGCAATGTAAGGGTGTTGTCCTATGCAAACTATTGACGGTAATGGTGCAGTTGCCTCAGTCGCGTTTCGCACCAGTGAAGTTATCGCCATCTACCCGATTACGCCAAGTTCTACCATGGCTGAGCAGGCGGACGCCTGGGCGGGTAACGGGTTAAAAAACGTCTGGGGCGATGTCCCGCGAGTGGTTGAAATGCAGTCGGAAGCCGGTGCGATTGCCACGGTCCACGGCGCGCTTCAGACCGGCGCGCTTTCCACGTCGTTTACCTCTTCCCAGGGATTGTTATTAATGATCCCGACGCTGTACAAACTTGCCGGACAACTGACTCCCTTCGTTCTGCACGTCGCTGCGCGTACCGTTGCCACCCACGCGCTCTCTATCTTTGGCGATCATTCTGACGTGATGGCCGTTCGCCAGACCGGCTGCGCAATGCTGTGCGCCAGCAGCGTTCAGGAAGCCCAGGACTTTGCCCTGATTTCGCATATCGCCACGCTCAAAAGCCGGGTGCCGTTTATTCATTTCTTTGATGGTTTCCGTACGTCCCACGAAATTAACAAAATCGTTCCGCTGGCTGACGAGACAATTCTGAATCTGCTTCCGCAGGCGGACATTGACGCGCATCGCGCCCGCGCTCTGAATCCGGAACACCCGGTGATTCGCGGCACGTCGGCGAACCCGGATACCTATTTCCAGTCCCGCGAGGCCACCAACCCGTGGTACAACGCGGTTTACGACCATGTTGAACAGGCGATGAATGACTTTGCTGCCGCAACGGGTCGGGAATACAAACCCTTTGAGTATTACGGCCATCCGCAGGCGGAACGGGTCATTGTGCTGATGGGATCGGCCATTGGCACCTGCGAGGAAGTTGTTGATGAGCTGCTGACGCGCGGCGAAAAAGTTGGCGTGCTGAAAGTGCGTCTCTATCGGCCGTTCTCGGCGAAACATCTCCTCTCTGCGCTGCCGGAAAGCGCGCGTACCGTTGCGGTGCTCGATCGCACCAAAGAGCCGGGCGCGCAGGCGGAACCGCTGTATCTGGATGTGATGACCGCCCTGGCCGAGGCCTTTAATCATGGCGAACGTGAAACGCTGCCGCGCGTGATCGGGGGGCGTTACGGTTTGTCCTCCAAAGAGTTCGGACCGGACTGCGTGCTGGCGGTCTTCAACGAGCTCAGCGAAGCGAAGCCCAAGCCGCGCTTTACCGTCGGCATTTATGATGATGTGACGAATCTGTCCCTGACGTTGCCGGAAAACACCCTGCCCTCGACCGCCAAACTCGAGGCGCTGTTCTATGGTCTGGGCAGTGACGGCAGCGTCTCCGCGACCAAAAACAACATCAAAATCATCGGGAACTCCACGCCGTGGTACGCCCAGGGGTACTTCGTCTATGACTCCAAGAAAGCTGGCGGTCTGACCGTTTCCCACCTGCGGGTGAGCGAACAGCCCATCCGCTCTGCGTATCTAATTTCTCAGGCTGATTTTGTTGGCTGTCACCAGCTGCAGTTCATTGATAAGTACCAGATGGCCGAGCGCCTGAAGCCTGGCGGTATTTTCCTCCTGAATACGCCATACAGCGCGGATGAAGTCTGGTCGCGCCTGCCGCAGGAAGTGCAGGCGGTGCTGAACCAGAAAAAAGCCCGTTTCTATGTGGTTAACGCGGCGAAAATTGCCCGCGAATGTGGCCTTGCCGCGCGTATTAATACCGTTATGCAGATGGCCTTCTTCCATCTGACGAATATCCTGCCGGGCGACAGCGCGCTGGCGAAACTGCAGGGCGCGATTGCCAAAAGCTACAGCAGCAAGGGCCAGGAGCTGGTCGAGCGTAACTGGCAGGCGCTGGCCCTGGCGCGCGAGTCGCTGTTTGAGGTCCCGCTGCAGCCGGTCAATGCCGCAAGCCCGAACCGCCCTCCGGTGGTGTCTGATGCGGCACCTGATTTCGTGAAGACCGTGACGGCGGCGATGCTGGCCGGGCTGGGTGATGCCCTTCCCGTCTCTGCCCTACCGCCGGATGGCACCTGGCCGATGGGCACCACCCGCTGGGAAAAACGCAACATCGCCGAAGCGATCCCCATCTGGAAAGAAGATCTGTGTACTCAGTGCAACCACTGCGTGGCGGCCTGCCCGCACTCTGCCATTCGTGCCAAAGTAGTGTCGCCGGAAGAGATGGAGGCCGCCCCGACCAGCCTGCATTCCCTGGATGTAAAATCCCGCGATATGCGCGGACAGAAATACGTTCTGCAGGTCGCGCCGGAAGACTGCACCGGCTGTAACCTGTGCGTCGAGGTTTGTCCGGCGAAAGACAGGCAGAACCCGGAGATTAAAGCCATCAATATGATGTCGCGTCTGGAGCACGTCGAAGAAGAGAAAGTGAATTATGACTTCTTCCTGAATCTGCCGGAAATCGATCGCAGCAAACTGGAACGCATTGATATTCGCACTTCGCAGCTGATCACGCCGCTGTTTGAATACTCCGGTGCCTGCTCGGGCTGCGGTGAAACACCGTATATCAAGCTGCTTACCCAGCTGTACGGTGACAGGATGCTGATTGCCAACGCCACCGGCTGTTCGTCTATCTATGGCGGCAACCTGCCCTCTACGCCGTATACCACTGACGCCAACGGCCGCGGTCCCGCGTGGGCCAACTCGCTGTTCGAGGATAACGCCGAATTTGGTCTGGGCTTCCGCCTGACCGTTGACCAGCACCGCGCGCGCGTGATGCGCCTGCTGGAGCAGTTTGCCGGGCAGATCCCCGCCGGGCTCAATGACGCGCTTCACGCCGACGCGACGCCAGAGGTACGTCGTGAGCAGGTTGCAGAGCTGCGTCAGGCGCTTCAGGGCGTGGCGGGCGCTGAACAGCTGCTGACCGACGCGGACGCCCTGGTCGAAAAATCGATCTGGCTGATTGGCGGCGACGGCTGGGCTTATGACATCGGCTTTGGCGGGCTGGACCACGTGCTAAGCCTGACCGAAAACGTCAATATCCTGGTGCTGGATACGCAGTGTTATTCCAACACCGGTGGTCAGGCGTCGAAAGCCACGCCGCTGGGTGCCGTCACGAAATTCGGTGAGCACGGGAAACGCAAGGCACGCAAAGATCTCGGGGTGAGCATGATGATGTACGGTCACGTTTACGTCGCGCAAATCTCGCTGGGGGCACAGCTTAACCAGACGGTGAAGGCGATCCAGGAGGCGGAAGCGTATCCCGGCCCGTCGCTGATCATTGCCTACAGCCCGTGTGAAGAGCATGGCTACGACCTGGCACTCAGCCACGATCAGATGCGACAGCTAACCGCGACCGGCTTCTGGCCGCTGTACCGGTTCGATCCGCGCCGTGCGGACGAGGGTAAATTACCGCTGGCGCTGGATTCGCGTCCGCCGTCAGATGCTCTGGCCGAGACGTTAATGCAGGAACAGCGCTTCCGTCGCCTTAACGCGCAGCAGCCGGAAGTGGCCGAACAGCTATGGAAAGACGCTGCGGCGGATCTGCAAAAACGGTATGACTTCCTGGCGCAGCTGGCGGGTAAAGCCGAAAAATCGACCAGCGACTAGTCTCTCTGCCCGGCGCGTCCGGGCATTTTTTTGCCATAAAAAAACCCGGTGTATTCACACCGGGCGAAGCCAGATAATCATTAAATATCTATTTAGTTCCCTAAATATTATTCATGCGAATTATGGATAAATAATCTTAAAGGCATATAACGCCATCAAGAATAGCTTAATTCACACCTGATTAATAATTTTAATTTATTATGTTTAGCCTTAAAGCATTCACCAAACCAATGACCATTACCGTTGATGTATTCAGTTTAGATTTTACTTAGTTCGTAACAATTATAATTTATTACTCTTACACGGGAGTGATTTAGCATGAGACAACTTTCGTATTCGGAAAGTTCAACAGGTAATTAAATAAAAACAACCGCAAAGGAATATCAAAATGCAAAGAAAAGTACTGGCCCTGATGATTCCGGCTCTGTTAATGGCTGGCGCAACTCATGCAGCAGAGATTTATAATAAAGACGGTAACAAATTAGATCTGTACGGAAAAGTAGATGGTCTGCACTATTTCTCCGATGATAAAGGCGCTGACGGGGATCAAACCTACATGCGTCTGGGCTTTAAAGGCGAAACCCAGATCAACGACATGATGACTGGCTACGCACAGTGGGAATACAACATTCAGGCCAATAACACCGAAGGGTCTGATAACCAGTCCTGGACGCGTCTGGCCTTCGCCGGTATCAAAGTGGGCGACTATGGTTCCTTCGATTACGGTCGTAACTATGGCGTACTGTACGACGTGGAAGGCTGGACCGATATGCTGCCTGAGTTCGGCGGCGACTCCTACACCAAAGCCGACAACTTCATGACCGGCCGCGCCAATGGCGTAGCAACCTACCGTAACACCGACTTCTATGGTCTGGTGCAGGGTCTGAACTTTGCGCTGCAGTATCAGGGCAAAAATGAAGATGCCAGCAACAATCAGGAAGGCACCAACAATGGTCGCGACACGCGTCACGAGAACGGCGACGGCTTCGGTATCTCTACCACCTATGACTTCGGCATGGGGATTACCGCAGGTGCAGCCTACACCTCTTCTGACCGTACCAACGAGCAGGTGATGAATACCACTGCGGGCGGTGACAAAGCAGATGCATGGACTGCGGGCCTGAAGTATGACGCCAATAACATTTATCTGGCAGCCATGTACTCTGAAACCCGCAATATGACGCCTTACGGTGATAATACCGACGCCGTGGCCAACAAAACCCAGAACTTCGAAGTGACCGCACAGTACCAGTTCGACTTCGGCCTGCGTCCGTCCCTTTCCTACCTGCAGTCTAAAGGCAAGGACCTTGGCAACGGCCAGGACGACCAGGATCTGGTTAAGTACGCTGACGTCGGCGCAACCTATTACTTCAACAAAAACATGTCCACCTACGTTGATTACAAAATCAACCTGCTGGATGAAGATGACAGCTTCTACAAAAACAACGGCATCGGCACGGATGATGTCGTGGCACTGGGCCTGGTTTACCAGTTCTGATTGCCAGAGCCCGCATCAGTATGCGGGCTCACCCATCTCTTGACGTTCGTCACAAAAAGCAGGTTCTGAAATCACGTGGTTGAGGGTAAGTTGAGGTAAAGCTGTTTAAACTCAGGTGATAGCCTTTCCATCACTAAGGATAACAGCGTTGTTTGGTCGTGTATCCGTTGTCGTACTAACTCTTTTAGCGCTCATCTGGATGGCGTTACTTTTTGATTTTGCTGATATTGTCGGGCATCTCAGTGCTGTGTTGAACCACCTGGATGGCGGTTAACAGTATTCCCTGAGAAATGAAAAGCCACCAGCAGTGCCGGTGGCGGGAAAACGCACAGGTTGCGTTATTTTTTTACGGGTTGAGGCTTTTTATCACCTGATTCAGGGGCCTCACGCGGATCGTCTTTTTCAACACAAAGCATAGTTTCTCCTGTTTCAGATAACCACCCTCCACTATAGCCAGGCTGATTACAGAGTGGCCAGGCGGCAATTACGCCTGACCTGTTCCTTTCTTGCGAAAAGAGAGGTAGCCAAACACCCCGCTATCTCCATCCGAGGGATGGTTAACCCCGTCCATCACCGTCACTTCAGGGAAATCGAACGGTGAGACGTTATCAAAGCAGGCCACATTCACGCCGTATTCGTTTGGATTAGAACGCCGCTGATGGAACGTGTAAATTCCGCACACCGAGCAGAAAAAGTGCCGTGCCGTTCCCGTATTGAAGCGGTACTCCGTGAGCTTATCCTCACCTTTGGTCACGGTAATCCCTGACAGCGGCGCAGAGACGACGACCGCACCCCGCATGCGACAAAAGGAACAACTGCAGCGCCGCGCGGTATTCAGGCCATCCGTTAGCGCAACGGTAAAGGCCACCGCGCCACAATGGCACTGCCCATGACGAATATCAGCCATGGCTAGATCCCCTTCCTCACCAGGTCAGCAGCCTTGACGAAAACCTCATCCTCTACACCATCGCCTTTCTGCCTGCCGAGCCTGACCAGCTCATCAACAATGCTGTCGCGATCGATTGGTTTCTGGGCAGAAACCAGCCCAATAACGGCCGCCCCAATCGCCAGCCCCACTAATCCTGTTTGTTCGTCTTTGTTCTTCATACTCATGCTCCTGATACAACAAACAAGCGTAGCATGATTTTAAAAGCGCGGGGTTAGCCCGTATTTTGGCGCTTTGATATTTGCCGCCCAAATTTTGATATCGTTTTGCAGGAGAATAGTGAAATCAGATTTCAGATGCGTCACCATGCCATTAACGCTGTCTGCATCCACCACTGAAAAATGTTCAATTCTGTTCTTTCCTATTTGAACACAATTATATTTGGCGGGCAGCACCTTACCATTCACATTAAGCGGTAGATTATTCTCACCACAGCGGCCTTCCGTAATATATGACACCAGCAAATTAGCGGATTTTCTCCCAGGCTGGGATACGCTCACCATGACGGGAAAACCTTCCGAGGTCTGCGTCATATCATAAAGCACCGCATTTTTCATATACCAGGTATTATATTCCCGCTCCTGAAAAGCGGACCAGGCAGGTGCAGAATAAAGCACCAGCGCTGCCAGCGTAATAGAGACTATTTTCATGGGATGTTGTCGTCCGTGTTGTTGCACGTATTATTCAGATTGTGCAAAAAACAGCAACAACTTAAGAATAGTCCTACTACTATTGGCAGTGATGGAGGATTTATTCACGACGCGCTATCCGAATGACCGTCTTATCAACGTAGTGCTGGCATCTGAAAAACTCAGGTTAACTTGATGTCAAAACGGCCATAAAGAAGAAACAGGCGAGAAATGGTAAACCGCCGCCATCACGGCGATGCTGACGACAATGCTTAAGAAAAAGTAGGTTTTAAACGGCTGCTTTTGTGTTTTATGGCGAAAGAGCTGTTGGCCCACAATCGCGCCAGGCCAGCCGCCCGTTACGCCAAATACCAGCAGCGTGGCTTCCGGAACCCTGCGCATGCCTTTCCGCGCCGCTATTTTATCGGCGCCATACATGACCAATGTCAGCATATTGATCAGCAGAAACCACATAGCCAAAGGGCTCGAGGTAAAAAGACTGCCGATCGCAGCAAAGATCAGAAGTAAATAACAAACGCGATTGAGGGTCATAGTACTGGCCAGAGAAGTGTTGAGCGGTTTTCGACGCCGCATTATACGCTACTTATGAATGTATCGGGCGGGAATTGCTGACAACAGGACAAACGTCACTCCACCCTCACTTTAACCTTTGGCTTCGATAACAGAATTTTTATCAACTCCTTAAAAGGAACGGGTTTGTAGAAGAAGTAGCCCTGTAAAAACGTGATGTTATTGCGCATGAGGTAATCAAGCTGTTCCTGGGTTTCAACCCCTTCCGCCACAATACGGATTGACAGTTTTTTTGCCAGTTCCAGTACTGAATCCAGAATCAGGGTGGAATCCTCATTCTCATTAACCCTGGCAACAAAGCTTTGGTCGATTTTGATGTAATCAATATGCAGGTCCTGCAGGTAGGACAGGCCAGAATATCCCGTTCCAAAATCATCCAGCGCGATCGCAAATCCCTTGTTATGCAGCCCATTCAGGGTCTTAACGAGATGTTCATCTACGTGGAGAGGTTCACGCTCGGTCACCTCCACAACGAGGTTAAGATCCTGTTGAACAAAGCTGCGCTTATAATTCAGACACTCTTCAAAAAAGGTAGAAGCAACGATATGAGACGCACTGAAGTTAATCCCGACATGAAATCCTTCCGGCAGCAGCGTAGAAATAGCATTCATCTGCGTTGCAACCTGACGCATTAAGCTTTGGGTTAAGGGAATGATTAGCCCTGTTTTCTCAGCAAGAGGAATAAATGACGAGGGAGAAATAAACCCGGATTGCGGATGCTTCCATCTGGCCAGCACCTCTACACCGCGCAAGGTGCCCTCTTTTCCGCTCACGACGGGCTGGTAATAGGGAATAATTTCATTTCTGTAGATGGCAGTCCGCAGCGATTCTTCCGGCGAAATATCCTTAGACAGATATCGCTGCAGAAGATAAGCAGAAAGTGAGGAAACGAGCATCAGAAATAACACCACTCCACCGGCCTGGTCGAATAATCGCGTTAGGCTAAAAAGAGGCGGAGCGTTAAATTGAATCGCGAAGGCATAATCAACGTCTTTTACCGTCAGAACATCGTTGTTTGAATGGGCTGCCGTCAAGACATCGCCTGATTGGCCTAAACGACGATTGCCGACCAGCAGCGAATACGCCACGCCACGTAGTGGCATATTCAGCGCATCCCGGATATGGCTGTCGCTGATGCTCACCATGATTCGGCTTCCGGCATGATTTGTCTGGTATAAGAGAACCGGCAGGCCGTTGACCGTACTTTTCGATGGAACAAGTAACAATGGCGCTTCAGGCAGCGCTGACCCGTTAACCAACAACACGCGGTTTCCCGGCAAGGAGGAACACCAGACCACATCTTTTTTCAGAATAACGATCGTTCTCAGATGGGGTTGTAATGCCGCTTCAGTGCCGAGCCGATACTGTCCTTCAGCATCACACTCATTCTCAGCAAGCCGCATTGCAACCTGGGTCGCATGATGCGCTTCTGTAAGAATGACGTGCATATTCCTGACGACGTAGTGCGCCCCGGCAAGGCTGTCAGCCCGCGCCGAGTACCAGACCTGGATATTGATGATAAAAACGCCCAGCACAAAAAGTGCCGTGGCTGCAGCTATGGAGATAGGTGCATGGCGCATTCAGGGTTCTCGACTCGAGTGACGTTGCCGCTTCGGTGATGCTGAAGTGATTGAATTATCTTCGCCTTAAGCATGGTTGATAAAGGAAGAAATACCATGTCCGCCGTCAGAAATTTTCCCCAAACCAGGCGCCGTCTTTGCACCTTCTCAAATGGGTAAATAAAAAGGCCGCCGAACGGCAGCCCTGGTTGTTAAGTGCTTATTAGTATTGCTTTATTGTCTTGACCGGCGTTCTTTCTGACCAGTCAGGCCGCTCGCCAGCCATGATTGCACGCTGTTGTGATGGCGTCACAGACTGCGTTATTTCAGGCATCGACTTGTATTCAGGTTGCTTAGGTGGGTTGAGAACCAGATCGGAGCTACAGCCTGACAGCAGCAAAACCGCCAGTAGAGATGTATTAAGCTTGAACACGCTAACCCCTTCCAATGGGATAAAAGTTACAGAAAATGCGTGGTGCCGATAGCATCCCGATGACTCGTTACTGATTATAACGTCACGCGCCGGGGTGCAGGCAGCAGATTCACCACACAGATACCCCCATAAGAATATATTTACACAACCAATGCATGCAACCCTTTGTATTCCAGGCAGCCTGTGTACAAAAGTAGAAGGAAAGCCGATTACGCTTCAAATATCGAGGGAGTTTATGCTAAAACCGCTATTATGTTTCTTATGGTCAAGGGTTGAGAAGGGATTTCAATGGTTAAGGTTGAGGAATTAAAAATGAAGTACCCAGGCGCAGCGGCCTGGCAAATGGGTGACAGCCCGGAACTGGCGAACGCGCTTGCGAACCTGATTAAAAAAGGGCTCAAAACGGCCACCTGCGGATCTTTTGCCTCGTACTCGCAGGATGTCTCTGCTCCACGGATAGGAAGCTACAACATAATCCTTGATGGTCAGAATGTCCCGGTCTGTGTGATCCGGCTGGTTTCCATGCGACTGGTGCGTTTTTGCGATGTTAATGAGGAATTCGCTCGCAAAGAGGGTGAAGGTGATTTAAGCCTTGAATACTGGCGGAAAGAGCATCAGCGATTTTTCTTCCGCGAAGGCCATTTTTCTGAAGATATGGAACTGATCGCGGAAGAATTTGAATTGGTTGAGGTGCTGTAAGCTGAGATAAAGTGGCAGTTATGTGTCGCTTAATTAAGCAGGCTTACTCATGTTAAGCTCGTACACAACGCATTCCGTATCGTAATGCCGCTCTATGGCTTTATAAGACATACCTAACCTTTTCATTACACGCTGCGATGCGATATTTTCTGGATCGGCCACGGCCACCAGATAAGATGCTCCCACCCGTTCTACAGCGTAATCAACGATCGCTTTCGCTGCCTCTGTAGCATAGCCTTTGCCATTGTGTTCAGGCACGAGGCGCCAGCCAATCTCTAATGGTGCCCCCTCCACGTTCGCCAGGTGCTGGAGGCATGCTGCACCAACGATCGCACCAGAAGATTTCTCTCTGATAGCCCACCACGAGAAGTGATACTTATCCCAGCGAGCCTGCACCCTTCTGATGCCCTCCCAGGTTTCTTCAGGCGTTTTAACGATACCCTTATTGATATAGCGCATCACCTCTGCATCACTATCCATTACCCTTAAGCCTTCATAATGTGAATCATTGTAGGGTTCCAGGATTAAGCGGACCGTTTCTACATTCATCTTAAATTCCTCTTGCATTCAGCCAGTACCTTCGTTGAACTCGTCCCGATAAAACACCCTAGCACAATGTAAGTTACTTCCGCTCTGGCACACAGGGATCATGGGTGGCGCTGGGCTTGTGCTTTGGTTTACGTCTTGTCGAAGATTTTATATCAAATAATGTCTGCTTTATCCCATGGAAGGAAAATCAATGGCGTTATGCGCTAGCGGTGATATTAACCATTGAATGGATCTAATCTCGCTAATTGCCCTACAATGCCTAACTTACAAGCTAAAGGAAAATGACATGTTCCCCTTTCTGAACACATTTAAGCGATTAATAAGCAAACAGCAAGAAACACATACCGCTCCTCAGAAATATTCAAATGAACAGCTTATCCAGTGGGCTACCGGTTGCATGCTGGAAGGGCTCCCGGATGACTTCTACCAGGCCAGACTGCTATGCACTCGCCAATCCGATCCTGAAAACCCCGATGGATGGATAGTCAACGTTAATCATGATGTGATGCTTAACCCTGACTCCGAATATGAGCGGTTCCAGCCAGCCGATGACCTCTACCCTACCCAGTGTGTGGAAATGTTACTTGATGGCAAGGAATGGAGTAATGCATCAATAACATTCAATAAAGAAAACGCGTCGTTTAAATGGAGTTAGCCATTATCAAGCCCAACCGCAGATGAACATTGTAATGGTTTATCCGATCAGCAAGTCAAACCGGGTAAGCCGACGCAGAATGCGTTTATCGAACGGTTCACCGGACGTACCGGACAGAAATCCTGGATTTTTACCTGTTCTGAACGCTGAATGAAGCACGGGAAATCACTGAACGCTGGCTGAATGAATACAACAGCGAGCGTCCTCATGAATTCCTGAATAACCTGACGCCGGAGGTAGCTTATTGGAATCGTTTAAGTCTAGTAGAACTCAACTTTCGTATGCGCTGTCATTGAAACTGGTTTCGGCGCCGGATTACCTGCGCTCTGTACTGTGGCATTACATATTTCAGGCACAAGCATTTCGTTATAATGACAAGAACTGGTTGCTGTATACCCCTCCGAGAAAACTGATGAGTTTATTAGTTTATAATCAAGAGGCTTTCTTTTTTATCAACATAAGATATTTCATTTTTAGACATAACGCTTTCTGAACTATAAAATTCAGAGCGGGTCAAATTATCGTCTTCATCATAAAAATGTTCAGATATTTTTTTGCCTAAAAAATAGGTGTCTTTAATTAATCCATTCGGGTAAAGAGTGTAACGCAACTCGTCACCATTTTCATTTTTACTCAAAATGTGACATTTTTCATCAAGTTGTATTGAGAAAGGCTTGCCATCTCTATGGCCAATAAGACTTCCATTTGTATATTTTAGAATGGTTTCATGCCCAGAAGAAACATTATCAAGATTTAAGCTATCAACACAACCATTTTTATTCAGTCTGATGGAGATTTTATAAGTAATTTTTCCATTCTCCTCAACATCAGTATCTAAGGATTTAACAGTCCCCTTAACTGGATTGAAATCAAACATAGTCGATAAGTTATAAAGTAGAGGTATGTAGTGATTTTCTGCAAAAGCCATGCTTGAAAATAAGGAAGTACAAAGGAAAAGAGTAGAAGTTTTTATCATTTTTAAAATCTAAGCTCAAATTACCCTCAAATTAAGTAAGCTCATTACAGCATGCTTACTGCTAATCTTCAACATTGATACTGGCGGAGATGATTGCGCCACAACTGCGCCGTTTGCCGTAAAGTCGCTATCGTATCCAAACGTCTGAACACTACCCTTTATCACGTAACGGCGCCAGATTTCACGCATCAGTAAAACGTGCTGGCATTCGCCGCCGGAATCCGTACCATACGCGGCATACAATTTTTGCCCCTGCTGGCTCCAAAGGTAGTACTCAATGCAACAGAATCAAGAGATTAACAAAAAAGAGCAATACAACCTGAATAAGCTACGCTGATTTTGCCAACTCATTGATATCATTTACTTTACCATTGAATTCAATTAGTTATAGCATAATAACTTCTCCCTAAAGCTACCCAGAACTACATTTTTAATGCCCTTTTTTTGTCCCTATTTCGCATTTTTGCCCCTAAATTTGCCCCTAACACTAGCCAGTGCGCCCCCCTTCTTCTCCCTGCCCTATACTTTAAGTCTGACATCTGGCTGGAGGTTTCTATGTGTGGGCGTTTTGCACAAGCTCAAACGCGTGAAGAATACCTGGCTTACCTGTCCGATGAAGCTGATCGCGACATCGCATACGACCCTGAACCTATTGGCCGATACAACGTCGCGCCCGGCACCAAAGTGCTGCTGTTGAGCGAACGCGACGAGCAGCTGCATCTTGATCCGGTTTTTTGGGGTTATGCGCCCGGATGGTGGGATAAGCCGCCACTGATTAACGCTCGCGTCGAAACCGCGGCCGCAAGCAGAATGTTTAAACCTCTGTGGCAACATGGCCGGGCGATCTGCTTTGCAGATGGATGGTTCGAATGGAAGAAAGAAGGTGACAAGAAACAGCCTTATTTTATCCATCGGGCAGACGGTCAGCCGATTTTTATGGCGGCGATCGGCAGCACACCGTTTGAGCGAGGCGATGAGGCAGAAGGTTTTCTGATAGTAACGTCTGCCGCTGACAAAGGCCTAGTGGATATTCACGACCGCCGGCCCCTGGTCCTATCGCCAGAAGCGGCCCGGGAATGGATGCGCCAGGACGTTGGAGGGAAAGAAGCGGAAGAGATTGTATCTGACGGCTCTGTACCAGCTGAGATGTTTATCTGGCATGCTGTGACCCGTGAAGTAGGAAATGTAAAAAATCAGGGGAGAAAATTGATAGAACAAATAGATATATAATCTGATGTACTTTTGATGTGTACTTTATATTTGGTTCAATATTATCTCACCTTAAGAAAGAAATATATTTGCAGCCATCGGACCACTAAGCCCATTTATACGATAAAATTCAACACGAACGCCAGGTTTTAACGTTTGGCTTTCATTATTTCTTAATGCAGAAATATGTAAAAAAACATCTTTTCTGCCATCTGATGGGATAATCAATCCCTTTCCGCTCTTGAAGTCAAAACTTTTGACAATTCCTGTCATTTTACGAGACAAATATTTTCCTAAGGGCAATCCAGATTTGACTATACAGGATTGGTTAATAATAGCCAATCCTATTTTATTGGCCTTCCGGAAGGCTAAAATAAAATTTGCTTAATCATTCAGCACGTGCCTTAATGGTTTGACTGATTCGTTGCGATGATGAATCTAACTTTTCCAAAAGCCGTTCTCATAACCAGGTGTTATCTCTGATACCTCCTCCTCTTGAGTCCATACATATACCAGCATACGTTTCTTATCATGAGCTTGCTTGTCAGTTGAAATGTTCAAACGGAGTTTGTATGTCATCTAAAATCATAGGTCTTGTTAAGTGGTTTAACGAAGATAAGGGGTTTGGTTTTATCTCCCCACTCGATGGAAGTAAAGATGTTGTTGTTCACACTTCTTCCCTGCTGGGAGAAACATTTAATACTCTATTTGAAGGACAAAAAGTCAAATTCGCTATCATAGCTGGAACTAAAGGTCCAATCGCTGCCAATGTAACACTTTGCGATAGATAATTTTTAGATGGTTTACTTAACTTAAGCCAGCATGACTTTATCAGTGAAAGGTGATGTTCGGTTACTCACATCATTACAACAGGCCAGCATATTTACTTACCATCAAGTTTGCTGACCGATGTGATGAAATGCAGGACTGCTGCATGAACAGTCTCAAAGCAGAAGCTAACTGCTTATAAAATACTAAAGTGCGTAAGAGGTTAGGCAGCCTCCAAAAGCATCACTTCTTATTTTTTTATTAATTTTTTTAGAAGCGCTGGGGAGATTTGAATAAAGCACAGCAGTATGGGCACATCAATTGAGCCCCCTTTTGTACACGATTGTAACTATGTTCGGAATCTTTTGAGCAGTTTGGACAAGGGCATTTTACTAAATAATTTCGGCGGAATTGAGTGTTTTTACGTACTGACATAAACTTCTCCAGTTCAAATGGACCGTTACAGTACACGTTAAGTCAGTATAATGCTTGTTTTAATTTCGAAAGAGGCAAAAAAAAATGAACAAACAGCCCCCTTTCGAACACCTGCAGGGGCTAAAAGCCCTCAAAATACATGGTGATATATGAAAAAAGTAATCATTTTTTTTAATGGTAAGCCAAGTAAAGTTATCACTGTGCTTAAAGGTGTGACATCAATATGCGAAGAATATCCTAATGGAGAAGTGATAAACCTTCAGATAATGTCAGCAGGTTTTCCTTCTTTAACAGGTGACCATGAAGTGGTCTATGTGGCTTCAGATCGAGAGCTTACCTCTCAGGAAATATTAGATGCGGCGCAGAAGTATCTTTGACGCTTGGGATTCAACGCCAACATTCATGAAATCATTATTATAACTACGTTTAATTATTATAGCCTGCTTAACGCAGGCCTTTTTTTACCCTCACACAAACATTTATAATTAAGACGTGTACATCCAACGCCATGGCAATATGACTTTATTGCTGAAGCAACCATAAGGCTTCCATGAAAATCCTACATTACACAGTATTAATAGTTATTGAAGCCCCATTCTCAGATAATAATATCAACCCTCTTATCTTAGGTCTCTTGCATGACCGAAACTATTCAAGTAAGTCAAACCGAGGCGTTAAACTACCATCCCATGCATTCATTGGTTCAGAGGGTCAGGCAGTTTTAGAGTGGGAGTCTGAAAAAGATGGAGCAGAAAAACTAAAAAAAAGACTCTACCAGATGCTGCATGGAATTACACGTTTAGAAGAGTCTCCCACAGCAATTTTTCTAATGATTTGCCCAGAAGATAAAACCTTAACCTTTGTTTCAAGACTTAAAGTAAAAAAATGAACATCGATATTTTAACCTTCACCATCTGAAAATACCGTGACCGTGAAAACTGCGAAAGAAAATCATGAGGCACATCAGTAAATTTTGTATCATTTGCTAAGCATTGCTGTTACATTCGGTTTTATGATGAATCCTCCTCAGCGGCAGGGCTAACTAACCTGATGATTTGTATATCAAGCGGCTCATCGTGAATTTCTGAAGCAGCGAGTCACGAGTGGTTAGCTCAATGACTCACCGGGAGGCACCCGGCATCATATCCATAAGCCCCTGTATAATTGCAGGGGCTTATTTACATTACAAAAGCATAGTAGTAGACATATTACTCTTAATACTCATAGCCGATAATTAGGTTCGAATGAATATACCGTTTAAAGAATCATCTAACTTTTATTAGGTCTGAATACCTCGTAGTATATCGTGGAGATAACATATCCCGTTTCATCTGCCATTGCTGCTGTATGCCCTGCCCGGCAAAGTAGAGCGTTCCTCTGCCGTCTCGGGCATTGAGTTGATCCAGAACCTCCATCAACTTGTCGCTTCCGGCTCGCGGCGCGTTTTCATCGAACAGGTTCAACTGGGCCACCCCATGGCTGAAGAAGTCTCCCAGCATGATTCCAGCCTTTTGATAGCGATGGCCGTCCTTCCAGATTTTGTCCAGGCACTTTACCGCGGCGTTGATAATGTCGCGGGAATCTTGGGTTGGGGTGAGAAGCTTCATTGAAGCGCTGTTAGACGAACTTGAAACCTTCCGGCGTTGTCGTTACATCGATGCCATTACGTAGCCCATCAACCTTGTAACGCATACGGGCGATGATTTTTCGCCAGGCCTGCTGCGCTTTGGCAGCCGCCATGACGTCCAGCTCATCCACCATCGCGTTACCGATTTTGAAACCGACTATCGAGCCGGGTTTCTCCATCGAGCGGCAGATAGTCGTCCCGCGGTAACGCCGTCCCTCGTAGAAGTGAACCTCTTTGTTCCCCTCGTTGATTTTGACGCTCAGGCCCCAGTCAAAGGCCACCTCTTCAATCGTCGGGTAGAAGATGTCACGAATCTGCGGGTAAGTTGGCGCGAAATAGCCCTGGTTAATTTTTGGGTGTTCCCACATCCCTTTGCAGATGCCGCCACAACCTACCCACGTCTTACCGGAACCGAACCCGGCAACATAGGCTTTGAATTTGTGCTGCATCGCGAGGAAGCGCGCCTGAGGAATGTTAAGTGTCGGGCTGATCCCCATCATCTGCCCTCGCGTCCACTACGTTGATATTGATCTGCACTGGGGTTGGTTCATCGTCATCACCATCACCGGCCAGCTCCTTGCGGAGTTTCTCAACCTCCAGCAGCCGGCGTTCGATTTCAATCTGCTGCAGGCGCTGCGCAAATTCGCTATCGGCCAGGCCCAGGCGCTTCATTACCGCTTCGAACATCCGCTCGCGGCTGATTGCTGTGATTTCGACGCCATTCTTGCCAACTTTAACGCCGGAGTAAGCCAGAGCAGCGTCAGGGGAGAGCTTCCTGGTGTCAGCGAAGTAAGGCTGGCCTATTCCGTCACCATTGCAGCGCGGGCAGACAGGGTTAGGCTCACGAGTGTGGTCATATCCATAGCCGCCCACATCAACTGGCTCACGCTTGTCGCGTTCTTTAGCTTCCAGCTGCTTCTCTTTAAACTCCACGGCATCCCGCCACTGGTAGTGATGGCCAAAGCCCCAGCAATAACGACAAGCGCCGCGGCGGTATTGTGAGAGTTGGTTTGCATCGAAGGTGGCGAGCTGCCACATCTGCGCGAGGACTTCATCGGCACTGCCAAGCGTGCGTGCAATGGACGCTTTTTGCTGCTGCGCAATAGCCTGCGCAACGTTAGGATTCGCTATGAGCTGACGACCGTAGTTTGGGTCACTATAACCAGCACGCGCAGCGGCGGCCGTGGCGTTATTGTCCTTCAGATATTCAGCAATAAAGCGCTTTACCTTCGCGCTTAGCTTTATGTCCACCAGCTCTTCTGCGCTTTTATCTTTCTGCGCAGTGCGCACTATCTTTCGCGGGTAAATTTTTGTATTTTGCGCAGCAGTTTTCTTGATATAGCGGCGAGCAGTTACATAATTAAGATTATGCGCCTCGCACCATTCCTTAGGGGATATGCCAGTAGCAGCGTGATCAGACAGGAACCGCTTCTGCAGCTCGCCCCAGTCCGGCTTAGCCATTGTTACCTCTAAACTGAATGAACTTTAGACGTCACTCACAGCTTCAGTATTTGAAGCAATGAAGTATTTTTCTCAAAGAAATCTTGAAATGAGGATTTAAGCTTATGAAATATGTATAACTACGATGACGTACAGAAAATCAAGGCCAATCTCGAGTGGATAGTGCATCAAGCCTCTGCCCGGTCTCATTTGCGCACTGAGCATGACCAATTAGTGATTTCCGATCTAATGGAACTCATCCAGACATATGAAACGCTTCTGGACCTTGTAAGCCAATTTGGAGCTTCCGTCTTAAATTCGGAAATCATAGCGGGTCTATCAATCACAGAGGAATTCATTGCTAAAGTTAAGCGGAATGAGGATGCGATGTGAGCGAGCAACACACTAAGTGGCGATTGATTTGTGTTTTGATGCTTCAAACTGGTGGATTACAGTTTGAAGCTTGGGTTATTTAATTGCCGTACAGTCGATTGAAAAGCGCATTTTTCATCGCATTAGAATCAATCGGATCCACGTTTAACCAGGTCAATGTCTCACGATTCTTTTCTGCATTGAAATCAGAAAACACACCATGAATATCACCGCTATCAGGTGAGTAGAGAACAGCAATATTCTGTTCTGGACAACTGTGTGGTTTACACCCTGACAGTGCAATATACTTTTTGCCCGCAACTGTTACTTCGGTTGATGGCGTGCTCGTGCCACCACTTTTTACCCATGCAGGTAGTTTGTTTTTACTAATCAGCTGGGAGTAGCTTTTAGACGTGCTTTTTGCACTGGCGAAATCAGAAAGATACTGCCCCTCGTCGGCAAGAGCACTGAACGATACAAAAGCCATAGCAGCGATAAACACTTTACCTTTCATATTAATCCTCATTCCATAAAGACATCTCAACACTATACCTTAGCGGCTACTATGTCAGCCCTACAGTTAGCTAGAGGATTCCATATTACTGCCTATCCCAAGTGATTAACTCAGAATCATCCTAATAGCTACCGCTTATGCTTGTTGATTACGGACTGCTTGCCAGACTATTCAAGACTCTGATGAGGAGTTTGCCAACTCCAGGGAAACATCCATAAAAAGAGCAAGTGAAACTGAGACTCTGGTAGCCCTCCTTGTGAGGGCATTTTTTTACAATGCTGCGCTTCGCTTGTTAAATATTGAGTCTTTTCTACAATTTAATAGTGCTTTGCTATGTCAGGTAAAGCCGTCGTTCAGGAATACCCGTGTGCTCAAGGACGAGCCATCCCTAATTCTTTCTTTCCAACTCGATCTGCCTTATGCCAGCGAAATTATTGTTGCCCTTTTCAATTACAGCCAGTAGCGGCTTAATCCACAATACTGCCTGGCAGTACGTCATGGAGTTGGTGGCAACGGCACGATCATCGGCTGTGTCAGGTCCATTGGAATCGGTGTGCATGGCGCTGGCACGTAAACGGTGCGCGTATTTGAGCAACCCACCAGCAATGTCAGCAGGAACAGGCAGATCACAGGTTTTTTCACGGCGGAAAATCTCCCGGTATTCGATTACGGTTTCTTCGGTGCTGGAATCAATCAGGGAGTTGAGCCTATTGGCATGTTCTGCAACCTGATTGAATCGATTGAAGTTGAATGCCTGGGTAGCGATAACCTGCCCCTGCAGAGAATTGTCACTTCGCAGAACGTCGTTTTCGCTTTGAAGATTACTGGCCTCAGAGCAGCTCCGAACGAGGGCAACCGAAAGGCCAGCAATAATGACAACGCCGATAATACCCGGATTAATTTTCACTGGTCTATCCCCCAGCACGCCAGCGCACTTTCCTGGTCTCGCCGTTCTACCTGACCGTAGCAGCCGTTCTTCTGACCTTTAGTCATGCTGCAATCGCGACCACCGTCTTTAATCCACCAGCGGATTGCCTCGCATGCCCCGCGGCGGTCACCGGCATTAATGCGCTTATAGAACGTGGACGGGAAGCACTTACCCGGCCCGATGTTGTACGGGCAGAAAGAAGCTATCCCAGCTTTCTGAGGTTCGGTAAGCGGTACCGTAATATTGCGATCAACCCACGCCAGAACCCTATTGCGTTCGATGGCGTTCACCTGATTGCATTTAGCCTGAGTCAATTTCATGCCCTGCACAACCGGTTTACCATCAACCATCGTTGCGCCGCGGCAAATAGTCCAGATACCGCCGCCATCTTTGTAGGCCGTGAGGCTGTTACCCTCTTTCTCATTCAGAAACTGGTCAAGGATTACGGATGCAGGAGCACCAGCCAGTATCAGCCCTAGAACTGCGGTACTCAACTTTGCTCTGGATCCCATCACTCACCTTCCTTTTGTAATGCCTCAACGACCACGCTTGCAGCAGCGGGACGCTCGTGGAGGGGTTTATCACCAACGCCTTTCAGGTAGTCATTGACCATTTTTGTTCGCTTCTCATCCTCTCTACGCCTGCGGTTTGCATCTACCCGCCCGTTAATGTACGAGGCTAGCGAGATAAGCAGACCAGCAGCGCCAAAGAACATGAACACCAGATCCTGAGTGGTAAATCCAATTGCTGACGCCAGAGCTGCTACCCACGCGAAGAACTGCGTGAAGATGTTCCCTGAATCATTCATTTTCATGGTCTCTCACCTCGCTAGGCGCGGGTGCTGATTTTGGAATAAAAAAAAGCTGCCAAACGGCTGCCTTGTGAGGATTTAAATCTGCTGCAGCTTCCTTCTCCTGAGAAGTGCAATAGATTAAATAATCCTTAAGAAGAGCTATTTAACTCCTTAAAATAATTAACTTTTCACATAATTTTTAAATGTTATCATTTGCGTTAAGTTAATGACTTATCCTCGCAGGGAAAAAAGAGATACAAGCAGGTAGCACTGGCATTATTCATGCGGAGAAGATTGATGTCGTTCTCCGCACTTTTTTTGTGCACTGAGCTAGCTATCAAATGTCCACCAGCTATTACATTAGTGCCAGAAACATGATCAGACATTTAGCCCCCTCTTTCTTTGGCTACCCCATTCAGAAAATTTGAATGGAGAGAAAAAAAGCCCGCTCTTTTGAAGCGGGCCAATGGTAAGGTAGGTGTGAGTAAGACTTATGCTCAGAGGTGAAGCTGTATCGGCTGATTCACTATCGGTCCAGGAGAATTACCGGGCATTCAGTAATTTCTCACGACTTAAAGAGTAGCAGTAGTTTTCCAAGCCATAAAAAAAGGCCTGCGTTTTATGGCAGGCTCTCAAGGAATTTTAATCTTTTATTGTTGTTGTCATGGTGCCGGGTGCCTCCCGGTGACCCTACCCCAGTCAGCAAGGCCGCGTGCATACCTGCAGAGCGCAGTTGACTGGAACGCCCTTTCGCTTAGAAAGGATTCACCACATGCATAAATTACTCATGAAGCATTCACCCGGTCAATACTATTCAACATTCGCAAAAAAAAGCCTGCTCGGACAAGCAGGCATAAATAGCTAAGTTGGCAATAACTGAGGGAGTGGTGCCGGGTGCCTCCCGGTGGAAATGATCACAGCATTCATTCCCGCGCGCTGGTTGGACACTCTGGAGAAATGTCCTGCTGAACCGCCCCTCCGCTTAGGGGGATCCACCACTAAAACGCTTTCAGAAACATCCATTCTGCAGGATGCTTAAGAAGCATATGTGCAGTATGAAGAATCTGCCACGTAATCAAATGAATATATTCATTTAAATGGTACAGGAAGAGGGCCTTCAATCACCTCGGCCTCTCCGTTGTCGCAGATGTCGTCACCCTGTGTCAGATGCCAAATACCATTAAAAGTAAGTCCCGTCTCAAGGTCTTCAGTAACGCCATTGCTGTAGTAAGCAACCTGAATCCTGCCGTTGTGCTGAATCCAGTAGTAACCTTCTTGCATGATCATCTCCTTAACATGATGAGATGAGTATATTGCTGAGTTGAGATGAATGGCGTTAGATATACTCAGGATTTATTTCTGTCATGAGGATAGGACTTCCTCATCACTGTTGCCGAACTACTCAGTTAGATCTCATTCATCTCAGATACTTCAAACTGAAAGACATAGGGATCAGAAAGAAGCTCAAATTGCTCATCGTCTGGATAGGTTACCGCTACGTGGTAATTTTCACCTGCGAAAGCCTTAATGGATGAGAGATCACGCCAATAAGTTGCCAGAAAGAAATGCTCCCATTCTCCCTGTCGTTCACGCCGTACGTATGCACCTTGGTTGCCATTAACACTTTTAGAGTGCTTAACTCCCGTTAATTCAAGATGCGCAGCAAACCCATCACCGTGTCGTACTGGTACGCAACCATGCCATGTTCTTACAATCATACCCCTCCATTAAATGTCTGAAAGTGAATTTATATTCACATTATCATAATATTTAATCTCTTTGGGGGTTTAAAATGCATTCTGACGTCATAAAAAAGCCCCACGGGGTTAACCGCAGGGCTTTAAACGAAGGCAATAACCCATCGTTAGAGCAAAATTACCACAGATTCGGGAAAAGTAAATAGCTCACGATAAAATAACGTCCTATTTTGTTATCTGCTTAAGCTGCGCATCAGCCCATGCTTCTTCGATGTCAAACTTGGTGATTAGCTGATCGTAAAATGGCTTAACAGACTTCTTCCAGGTATCGAGGCTGATTGCATCAGTTATCTGGCACACCGCAGCGTAAGCCTCAGTTGAGGGGATACGCTCATATCCACGTCCGCCGCAGCGCTTACAGTCGGCAATAACCGGCACGCCCTGCTTTTCAGTGAGGTCTTGATTCACTGCTTTACCGCGCCCGTGGCAGTCTTTGCAGGCGCAACTGACCACTTTTTTCCCCTTGCAGGTCGAGCAAAGTACCTTAGCGACTTCTTTCACCTGGCGCTTAACCTCGAAATCACTCGGAGATTGCTTAAGGTCTTTTGCCCACTGTGGAAGCTTCATGGTGTAGTGCGATTTCATCGTGAAAACATCAGCCTCAATGAATCCTTGACCCGAGCAGCAATCACACTGTTTCACGCTGGCGGCGCTGCGGGAATAGTCTTCGAAAGCGAAGCTGGCCAACTGATGCATTACCAGTGGTTTAATCTCTGCATTAAGCTTCCGTAATGCCGCAACCCGATCGCACTTAGTCAGCGCATACTGAGCCAGCAACTCAATCGCCCTCTCCCGGTCATTGTTGCTGATCCCCATCTTCCCGAGAAAAGCACTGTAACCCATGGCGGCCCGTTCCTGCGTCATGCCCATAGCAGCCATGATATCCGTTCCGGTTAATGCATCTGATGCCGTTGTCCGGGGAGAGTCGCTAATCATTGTCGATTTGGCGAAGTGATATTTGAGAGTATTTTCAAGATTCATGCGGTCTCCAGCTCGGTAATGGTGAGTTCTAATTTTCCGCCCTTAACGACAGGCATTTTCACAACGCGATAGTCGACAACCTGGCAGTCATCCAGCCAGAATCCCGCCTTGGTTAAAGCGTCGAATGCAGCTTTTTGCAGGTTATCCAGATCGCGGCGCCGGCGGTCGGGCATGTGACATTCAATTAGGATTTTGAGTGGTGCGACCGTGCGGATATTAAGTCGAGCGTTACGGATTACACTGGCGACCGCATAGCGATACGCGACACCATCAGCGCTAATGTGTGTCCGCCCGCGGTTGTGGCGGTAATACCTGTTATTGCTCGGCGGCCAGGGTAAAGTGATTTGATATGTCTTCACGTTCACCCCCACATCCGGTTTCGCCAGCGGCTATCCGGGCGCGCTGGTGTATTTGAGATCGGTAGGAATGCACTGACAGTCCAGGTAACGTAATCCGGGTTAAGGCTGCGCTCAACTCGCACGCCGCGCGCTTTGTAACGCTTAACCAGTTCGTCGGCCTGTTCGGTGCTGCAATCGGTGTGGTGGAACCAGCTCTTCTTCATTCCATCACCCCGCAAAACCAAGCAGCTGAGCTGCGGCATTTTCTGCCTCGTCGCGACTGCGAAATGAACGGGACAGAACCCAGCGCCAAAGAACATCGAGCGCGGCCTTATAGAGTTGCTGAAACTCGAGCTCGTCCATGTTGGCAAATGAGATGCTGCGAGGATGCTTTTTGAGTGTGCCGTCTGGCAGCTGAATGGCATCAAAGTGCCCTGCCTCAACGATCACCCATGAGCGGTAAGCATCGAAGGATTTGCACAGGCTAATACCATTCGTGACTCGCCGGTAAGCAACCTGCTCAAGATATTGCTCAGCAGCATCGATCAGCGCGCCCTCATTCCCGGCATACGAAGCCAGGAACTTGGCGTAGCCGGTTATCAGCTTCCGCTCGTTACTTGAGATAGCCCCGCCGGTTGGTTCCCAGTATTCAAAACCGAGATTGAGAAGCGCGAAAAAGCGCCGGTGAAATGCCGGGTTTCGTACCCGCCTGAACTCGGCAACAAGAACATCGCCGAGCCGGGTTTTGGATTGCAGGATATCGCTGGTCTCGGGCGTTGCCGGGATCAGTATTCCTGAATGGTGTTTGATAAGTTGTAATTCTAGCGCCATGGTTATCTCCGTGGCGCATCAGGTATAGGTTGTTCAGGCCTATGAAAGAATAATATCAGACGGTGGTGTAACTCGGTACCCCAGCCGTTTTGCAAATTGCATAAACCCGTTGAGAGTGAAGATTTCTTCCTCTTCGAGTAACGGTCGTAATGAAACTATTCCATTTACTCGATAAACCAGATATCTCCCTTCCGCCGGGAAGCTATAGATAACTGCTTTATCGGCCCTTCTGACCACGTCGTACCATTGATCATCTGCATTAAAGGCATCTGCACTACACACTATTTCCCCCAGAGCGACTTATTGACGCGGTAAACAGTAATCGGGAACAGCCAGGGGAACGCAAACAGCGATACTCTTTGAAACTGCTCCAGTGAAATTCACGCGATTAATAAAACCACTCGTCCGCGCTTTCCCAGGTCTCCTGCACGATATGTTCGAACTGTTTCTTGTTGCCCCCGAAAACAGTCAAACTGTCATTACTGGCACGCTTAATCGTAAGCTGGCAATTGCCGAACTGTTTACTGAGCCTTTTGAACAGTTCTGACTCGAGTGCAGGTATAGCTCCATCAGGAAGTTTCTTCATGCGATCAATGGTTAACTCGATTTTCATTTTTCCCTCCGCAATGAAAAACTGTATGCATATACAGTATATTTATAAACGTATCTCACGGATTTTGCAACGATTAAAGAGTGTTAGCACTATGGAGCACTTGAAGGCTTGCAGGCTTGCAGGCTTGCAGGCTTGCAGGTATCTGTATAAAGGACGCTATGGGAGGGAACTCAGATTTGGTCGTCAACAATCAACAGTTATGTTGAATAGCTTTCACCAGAGTTTTGTGCAGTTTCGCTACTAAATTTTGATTTTGAAATGAAATTAATAAGATGAAAATTTGCAAAGGCTATTATGGAGCTTGCTGTTACTAAGAAAAAATTAGTCAGCAAGCTCTAAAACGACATGAAACATTACCAAAGCGTAATGTAATCCAACCGGTTATCAAAATTTACTGAGATGCAGGCACTCTATCATCTTGACGGAAAGCCTCGATCCCGACTTTCTGACCATAAGAAAGTTCAAGTGTGTTGCCATCAGGATCAGCGAAGAAGACATAATAACCTACCGGTTCGCCTGCCTGAGTCGGTTCTTTTCGCAAGATGCCTTCCATTCTGGCCATCGCTACCTTATTGTCGATTTATTCAATGCTTGAACAAGCTACTCCCAAGTGACCAAAATTTCCTAAAGGGGTGTCAGTCACAGCATCAACCTGGACAAGGACAAGCGCAAAAGGGCGAGTTCGGTCACTTAACCATGCGACTTTACGTGCCTCCGGAAGGTCAGGCTCTCGACTGTGTACGACTTCCATGCCAGCATAACGGCCGTAAAAATCGATACTTTTTTCCAAATCTCTAACAACAAACGCAACGTGCGTAAAACCGACATCAATCTCTTTCATTAGGCTAATCCTTTAACTATCTCCAGAATCGCCATCTTAAAAGCTCAAGTTAACTTGAGGTCAAGAGACTTTCAATCAGTGATTTTGCTGGATTTCTTGCACGTATTGTTCAATGTCGTTCAGGGTTGCAGCCTATGCTAACTAACTCCAGCAAAATGGAGATAAGGCCCGCTATACACAGAAGAAAAGATAAAGTTAAAGCCGCAATAAAAACCATTCGAAACTCCATGTAATCATTTTTACTACCACAATCTTAGAATCAATTTTTACTTTGTCACGTGCGCATACCAGGCAATTTTTATGTTGCAGAGCCAAACATATCTCGCGGGCTTTAACCACGGTTATTGAATGGTTTTTGTGAAGCATTTTACTCTTCATGGACAATTTTAATGTTACCGGACTCTTTTTTGTAAATTTTTCAGTTAAATAGCCCTAACTGACCTTTCGCATGCTACTTTAGTAGAAAATCCTTTAAAGTGTGCAACTATGCTTACCACTCTCATCTACCGAAGCCACCTGCGAGCTGATACACCAATTCAATCCATAGTTGACATGGTTAGTGAAGCCAATTCCCGAAATGAACGTGCGGGGGTAACTGGTGTTTTACTTTTTAATGGCGTTCATTTCTTCCAGCTTCTGGAAGGAGATGAAACCGCTGTAAGGCAAATCTATAAAAAAATTTGTATGGATGCACTTCACTTTAACATTGTAGAACTCTTATCCGATTATGCCCCCTATCGACGATTTGGTCGCTCAGGCATGGAATTAATTGATATAAGACTATTCAGTAAAGAAGAGTGTCTGGACAGGGTTCTTCAACGTGGAACAACCCAACATAAATTGCTTTACAACGACAGAGCATTACGGTTTTTCCGTACATTTATAGATTCTGCTGAGACAGACAGCTATTATGAACTTCCTGATAGATTCAGTTGGTTTTTTTCATCCGATCAAATAAATGTATCATCGGTTGATGCCGATATTATCGAAGACATGCATGCAGTTATAGACCCTCTGACCTGCCCCCACGATTAGATACAACACTCAGTTAGTAACGTCGGAATCTTCATTCTCAGAATGACCCTTTCTCCAGCCCGCTGCAAATTCAGACGGTGTCTGATAATTCAGCGTGGAGTGCGGGCGGCATTCGTTATAATCCTGCCGCCAGTCATTAATAATTTTCCTGGCATGAACGATATCGCTGAACCAGTGCTCATTCAAACATTCATCGCGAAATCGTCCGTTAAAGCTCTCAATATATCCGTTCTGCGTTGGCTTGCCCGGCTGGATTAAGCGCAACTCAACACCATGCTCAAAGGCCCATTGATCCAGTGCACGGCAAGTGAACTCCGGCCCCTGGTCAGTTCTTATCGTCGCCGGATAGCCTCGAAACAGTGCAATGCTGTCCAGAATACGCGTGACCTGAACGCCTGAAATCCCAAAGGCAACAGTGACCGTCAGGCATTCCTTTGTGAAATCATCGACGCAGGTAAGACACTTGATCCTGCGACCGGTGGAAAGTGCGTCCATGACGAAATCCATCGACCAGGTCAGATTGGGCGCCGCCGGACGGAGCAGCGGCAGACGTTCTGTTGCCAGCCCTTTACGACGTCTTCTGCGTTTTACGCCCAGGCCACTGAGGTGATAAAGCCGGTACACGCGCTTATGATTAACATGAAGCCCTTCACGGCGCAGCAACTGCCAAATACGACGGTAGCCAAAACGCCTGCGCTCCAGTGCCAGCTCAGTGATGCGCCCTGATAAATGCGCATCAGCAGCCGGACGGTGAGCCTCATAGCGGCAGGTCGACAGGGATAAACCTGTAAGCCTGCAGGCACGACGTTGCGACAGACCGGTCGCATCACACATCA
>OJVY01000100.1_pt1 | contig 51786 bp, 48 predicted proteins | sample 1600301 | NCBI WGS metagenome assembly OJVY01 (sample SAMN04436925, study PRJEB24849) | human gut metagenome | biome: human gut; feature: NICU; material: stool | host: Homo sapiens | place: USA: Saint Louis, MO | collected 2012-05-22
TTCGATTCAGAAGCATTTTGATTAAAAAGTATTAGACAAAAACTATTTTACGAGGGGAGGGCAGCAAATGATCGAAAGCAGATTGTTACAGATTCTTTTTATTTTAATGGAAAAAGGCTCCGTCACCGCACCAGATTTGGCAGAAAAATTTGAAGTGTCCGCTCGAACGATTTATCGCGACATTGATGCGTTGAGCGCTGCCGGCATCCCAGTCTATGCTGTCCGAGGAAAAGGTGGCGGAATCTTTATTCAAGAGAATTATGTCCTAAATAAAGCTGTATTTTCTGATGAAGAACAACAGCAAATTCTGATCGCGCTTCAGAATTTGAATCTCACCGCTGGCTCATTAAGCAGTTCTCTGGTTTCAAAACTCAGCACTCTTTTCAAAAAAGAAACACTTGATTGGTTAGAGATTGACTTCTCTGATTGGACTGGATTACGAAATGAATTATTCGATCAATTACGACAGGCGATTTTTTCAAGAAATGTTATCCAAATAAATTATCTAAGCACTAAGGGACAATTCACCGCTCGTAAATTAGAACCCTTAAAACTAGTCTTTCGTAATAAGGCTTGGTACCTTTATGCTTTTTGCCATCTTAGAGCAGATTATCGGTTATTTAAAATGGCCCGCATGCGAAATGTCGAAATTTTATCTGAATCCTTCAGCCGAGAAACACCCAAAAAAATCTTCTCAGAAAAGCCAACAATACCAGAAAAGCAGGTTGAATTGACGCTGCTGTTCGATTGTGCTGCAGCATATCGCGTGCAGGAGGAATTTAAGGATGTTCGTCAAAATAAAGATGACCGTTTGATTGCTGTTGTAACGCTTCCAGATGATGTGACAACAATTAATTACTTATTTTCTTTTGGTGATCAATTAGAAATTCTTGAACCTCTGGCTTTTCGTCAAAAGATGGCAAGGCATATTGAAAATCTCAGAAAAAAATATAAAACTTGACATCTTATTACAAGTTTTACTTGATAAACTGAGGAAAAAGGAGGCGTTTTAGATGAAACCCATTTTAAAAGACTCATCAGAATTTCCAACTATAGAAAATTTAGCAAAGCATCTCTCCCCAGAGGATCTGAAGCTTTACCAACAGCTTTTAGAAGAACTCCATAAGCAATCCTATCAAGAGGACTGGAACTACTATAAAGATGGGCACAACTGGCTAAGTAAAATACTTTTCAAAAAGAAAAATCTAGGCTGGATCTCGGTATGGGAGACTGGTCTTAAAGTGAGTGTTTTTTTCAGTGAACGCATTTGGCCGCAGCTCGTAGCCAATGAACTCTTCAGCAAACTTGAAGCTAACGGCGCAGAGATTGATAAAACAGGCAAACTAAATGCTGTTTTGATTCCAATTAAAGATGAGACGAGTTTAATGACCGCTATAAAAACAGTGAATTTCAAGAAAAATATAAAATAGAAAACGGAAAGAGACAAGAGAGTCGTATTAATGACTATTTTTGTCTCTTTTTTTGCTAATTGCAGAATATCGAAAAGCTCCCCCTATTCATGACGGAATCGCTTATGTCATAAATAGGGAGAACTTCTTTTATAAAAGATCAATTAATTTTTTACCAGTAGTTTCTTCCAAAATAATCGATGTTGATACCTTGCCATAAGACATCAGTGCTGCCAATAATTTTTCCACTTCAGCAATGGTCTGAGCGCGTCCTTGCATGATATAGTTCTCTTCTCCCGTAACTGAATCGATCGTTAAAGCAGGATTGAGCTGCCGTGCTCTTTTTATGAATTCATTGAAGTGGATCGTTAAATCACTAATTTTTATATAGAAGGGAATACTGAAACCTAATTTACTATAATCAATTTCAATTGTAAAATTCCGCAAAACCCCGATATCGACCATTTTTTCAATTCTTCGTTTGACACTTGGCTCAGACATCATCACAGTTTTTGAAAGATCTTTGATACGTATGCGGCTGTCTGCTGATAAGAGTTTCAAAATCTTTAAGTCAGTATCATCAATCGTATCCACAATCGCTTCCCCCTTTTTAGGTAAAAACAGCACTAATTTATTGAAATAATCATTTTATCAAAAAAATATATTACTATTTGTAGTTTAAACGAAAAAAAAGAGGAAATAAACTTTTTTTTATCATATTCAACGTGAAAAGCTTTTCGCTATAATAAGCACAAGGTTTGAAAGCGCTTTTAAATCCATGACTGGAAGGAGGAAACAAGTGAATAAATGGATGAAATTTTTCTTGCTTTATGCCGGAGGGACATTGATTGGAATGTCACAATTGAAGATAGCGCCTGTCATTACTCCTTTGTCTCAATACCTTCATACTTCGTTGACACAGATGTCTTTGTTGACCTCGGTTTTTACGATTTCAGGTATCTTTATAGCGATTCCAGGTGGAGCACTTGTTACTAAAATTGGTGCAAAGAATTTGTTATTGGTGATCATTGGATTGTTAGCTGTAGGAAATTTTTTAGGGACAATCGCTGGTTCATTTTCTTTACTTTTAGTAACTCGAATAATTGAAGGGGTCTCATTTTCGACGATTGTAATGACAGCTGTGGTCTTAATCAGCTATTGGTTTAAGGATAGCTCTCATTCTGGAACAGCGATTGGTATTTTTACGACTTTTCCAGCTTTGGCATCGTTAATCTCAATGAATTTGTTTTTACCCTTGTCTGAAAGATTTGGGCACTTTGCAAGTTGGTATTTAATTGGCGGCTTGTCCTTGATTATGTGGATTCTATATTTCTTATTTTTGGATACTCCAGTAGAGGATATCTCAACAATAGAAGAAAGGGAGGACTCACCGTTTAAGGCGGTGATAAAGAACAAGACGGTATGGATACTAGGAATTTTGCAAGGATGTATGTCTTTTGTTTTATATGCCTATATTGCATTATATCCAGTTTTATTTAGTGATTATTACCACCTTTCTCAAACAACAGCTAACTTTTACTCAGGATTATTTGGGTTGTTTGGGATTCCTTTTGGGATTGTGGCAGGTTTTTTACTGGATCGAGTAAAAAAATCAGGTGTCGTGATTTTGGTAGCCTTTACAACAATGATGTTGTCCTGTTTAGCCGCACCATTTTTAGAAGGAATAAGTGGATTAATAATAGCACAAGTCTTTTTCCTATCGGCAGCCGCAATGTTAGCTTCCTCTTCAATTACCATTTTAGTTCCTCGAGCCGCTGGAAAAGAACGCTTGATTGGCTATTCTATGAGTTTAGTCAATTTATTTTATTACACAGCAATCGTGATCGGAGCACCAATCATTTCTAAAATAATTGAGAACTTTTCTTGGAAAGCTGGATTATTGATTCTGACAGGCATCGCAGCTCTCGGTGTTGCTGGATCAATTATCTATTTATTATCAACAAAAGAAACGCTTAAAAATTAGGAGGAAACAAAATGAATACAACGTTTCAAACAGGTTTAGCATATGCAAAAGAATTAGATACAAAAGATGAGCTCCACCAATATCGTGAAGATTTTTTTATTCAACCAGGAGAAATCTATATGGATGGAAACTCTTTAGGTATGGCTTCTAAAGCTGCCGTTACAAGTATTGAAAAGATGATTGAGCGCTGGAAAAAAGAAGGTGTTCAAGCTTGGAATGATTTATATATTTATGGCGAAAAAATCTCTGCTTTAATGGCACCATTGATTAATGCGAAACCGCAAGAAATCACCGTGACTGGTAGTACAACTTCTAATATTCATTCAGCATTGGCAACCTTTTATCATCCTACGAAAGATCGTTATAAAATTTTGGTCGATGATTTAAATTTCCCGACAGATCGTTATGCTGTTGATAGTATGGTCGAAATAAAAGGGTATTCAATTGAAGAAGCTGTTAAGGTTATTCGAAGTGCTGATGGTGAATTTATTGACGAAGATGCGGTAATTGAGGCAATGACAGATGATGTTGCCGTGATTTTATTGCCAACTGTTTTATATCGAAGTGCACAGATTATTGATATGAAGCGTTTGACAGAAGAAGCTCATAAACGTGGAATTATTATCGGCTTTGACTTATGTCACGCGATTGGCGCAATTGAAATTGATTTTAAAGAAATTCAACCAGATTTTGCTGTGTGGTGCACGTACAAGTATTTAAACGGAGGACTCGGGTCAACTGCCGGCTTGTATATCAATCAAAAGCATTTTGATAAAAAGCCGGGATTAGCGGGGTGGTTTGGCAATCGTAACGATACCCAATTTCAACTAAAGCATCAATTTGACCCACAACCTGATGCAAGTGGTTGGCAAATTGGTTCACCGACAATTTTTTCAATGGCAGGTTTGGAAGGTTCTTTACAAATTTTCAATCAGCTAGGAATGAAGAAAATTAGAGCTAATTCTTTGAATAAAACTGCTTATCTAATGTTTTTAATCGATAAAGAGTTAGCTGATTACGGGTATTCATATGGGAATAGTACGGATGATAAAGTGCGTGGCGGGCATGTTTGTCTGCAACATGAAGAAGCTTATCGAATTGCGGCTGCCTTGAGAAATAATGGTGTTGTCCCAGATTTTCGTGAACCTAATGTGATTCGTCTAGCTCCAATTGCTTTATATACCTCTTATGAAGAAATCAATCTAGTTGTTCAAACGTTGAAAAAAATTGTTGCTGAAAAGATCTATGAAGAGTACAGCAATACTCGTTCTTCTGTAGTATAAAAAAGAAGGAGGATAATTCATGATAATAGGTATTCCAAAAGAAATTAAAAACAATGAAAATCGAGTTGCTTTACCGCCATCTGGCGTATTTGGTTTAACAAATCTTGGACATAAAGTTTTGGTCGAAACAAAAGCGGGTCTAGGTTCTGCTATTACGGATGAAGAGTATGAAGAAGCTGGCGCTACAATCGTACCAGATGCGATGAGTGCTTGGGCCGCAGAAATGGTTTTGAAAGTTAAGGAGCCCTTGGCTGAAGAATACCGCTACTTTCGAAAAGACTTATTGTTATTTACTTATCTGCATTTAGCCGCAAATAAGCCGTTAACTAAAGCGTTATTAAAAGCAGGAGTACACTCAATTGCCTATGAGAATGTTCAGCCAGCCGATAACTCATTGCCATTACTTGCACCGATGAGTGAAATTGCTGGTCGTATGGCCGCACAAATAGGCGCAAATTTTTTGGAACGCGTTAACGGCGGACGCGGTGTATTACTTTCAGGTGTTCCAGGTGTTGCACGTGGGAATGTTGTTGTTATTGGTGGGGGAGTCGTTGGTATGAATGCTGCGAAAATCGCAGCTGGTCTTGGGGCAAATGTAACGATTATGGACGTAAGTGTTCCTCGTTTGAAGCAATTAGATCTAATTTTTGATGGAAATATCCAAACCTTAATGTCTAATAGCTACAATATTCAAGAAGTATTGAAAACAGCTGATTTAGTTATAGGTGCTGTTTTGATTCCTGGTCATAGAGCACCTACGCTAGTTTCAAAAGAAATGGTTTCAGGTATGCCATTTCATTCGGTGATTGTGGATGTAGCGATTGATCAGGGTGGGATTTTCGAAACAACGAATAAAGTAACAACCCATGACAATCCTACTTATATCAAAGAAAATGTAGTTCATTATGCTGTTGCAAACATGCCTGGTGCCGTTCCGCAAACCGCGACTTATGCATTGTCAAATGCAACAATGGAATACGTCAATTTATTGGCAAACAATGATTTGATAAGCTTACTAAAAGATAATTTGGCATTACGACGCGGCTTGAATACCTATAATGGCAAGTTGACAATTGAAGCAGTGGCAATTGATTTAGATTTACCTTATTTCCCTGTGAATACAGCATTAGAAGCTTAATCAAAATAATGCTTGGAAGAAGTATTTTAATGTAACTGAAAATCAAAGTGGTTTAAAAGCAGGTATCAAAGTCTATTCTTTGTACCTGCTTAATAGTTTTTCGATCAACATCATATATTCTTGTCTTAATATTTTTGGTTCAAGTATTTCCACATGCTCGCCAAAACCAAGAAAATAATTGGTCAAAAAGGGGAGTTCGTTATTATTAAACTCTCCAAGAATAAAGCTATCGTTATCTGTGACTGTGAGTCTCATATTTGGAAACTTATTTTTTAAGAAATGTTCTTTTCCTTTATCAGATAGACGTACTTTAAAAGGAATGTTTCGATATTCCTTTTGTTGTGTGGCTATAATTTTAGCTATTTCTCCTTCAGAGAGAGGGCGTGGATAATCCAATGCTATTTCAATATCTTCTATGTAATCACAACGATAAGTTCTCATCTCTTTTTTTTCAATGTCTATGGCAATACAATACCAATAACCATCCATTAAAGTTAAGCGAATAGGCAAAATTCGTTTAACTTTTCGTGTATAACGAGTGTATAGAATTTTGATGGGTTCATTTTTCAAAATAGTGCTAAATAAATCTTCAAGATTTTTAGTGGGCTCAATTTGATAAATTCCCGCATATTGTACCGAATCAGTTGCTTGTGCTATTTTATCTTGTTTTTCGACACTGAATGTATTTAATAATTTTTGCTGAATCGTAGAATAATTACTACCAAATGGCGAGCCAGATAACAAGTTTAAAAGTTGAAGAGAAAAAAACACACTAAAAATTTCTTTTTCCGTAAAATAAATTGGAGGTAATAATGAGGAGGGGAGAACTTTATACCCGCCATATCTTCCATTTTCAACATAAAATGGCACTCCTAATTGTTCTAACTCTGCTAGATCTCTTATTGCAGTACTTCTAGAAATCTGAAATTCCCGCATTAGATCAGTCAGATTAAATTCTTTATGGCTATTCACGAAAAAAAGTTCCCGTTGGATTCGTTCAGATTTATTCATAACATTGCCTCCATAGGTATCATAAAGTGACACCATTAGAATATATAATGAGTTTATCATGTTGTAAAGGAGTCTATCTATGAAAAAATTGTTTTTGTCATCGTCATTTAGTGAGGTTTCAGATGAATTATTACTACTAGAAAAAGATGTATATGGAAAAAGAGTTACTTTTATTCCCACAGCAAGTAATGTTGAAAAAATCAAATCTTATGTGACAGCTGGAAGAAAAGCCTTAGAGAAAATGGGGGCAATTGTAGATGTAGTAGACGTTTCTGTTGAGCCTCAAATCATTATTGAGCAAAAGATAAAGGAAAATGATTTTATTTATGTTACAGGGGGAAATAGTTTCTACTTAATGCAAGAACTAAAAAAATCCGGAGCAGATGCGATTATTAAAAAAGAAATAGAAAATGGCAAGCTTTATATTGGAGAATCTGCCGGTGCTAACATCTTGTCGAATTCTATTCACTATATCGAAAAAATGGATACACCGGATAAAGGGCCCGACTTAAACTCTTATAATGGACTAGGTATTGTAGAATTTTATTCTTTGCCTCATTATAATGAACCACCATTCAAAACTATTACTAAAGATATCAAAGAGAACTTTGCCAATAATTTGCTTCTTTGCTGTATAAATAATAAGCAAGCGATCTTAGTAAAAGGGACAAAAAGAAAAATAGTTACGAAAATATAAATACAATTTTGTAGTAGGAATCATTTTGACGTTGTAACGTTCTTTTATTTCTTCGTAAAAAATAAAAATGTCGAACAATAATTCGTTATGGTGAAAGATACTTTATTCTTGATGGTATATTCTGATAAAAATGATAAACTGGCTCATGATGTGCTAGCCAGTTTATTTTTTATACTAACTATGACATGGTACTGAAAGTTCCGACTGTGAATAGTTTTTTATGAATGAGGGAGAATAGGTTTTTATGGTTTGAGAATAATGTGAGTTTTTCTCAAATCATAAAAGAAGTGATAAAATAGAGCTCAACAAACCGGACATTTGATTAAACCAAACTTAGTTGATTTTTTTTAAATGTATTATCAAAATCGTTTTTCAGATTTCTATTTGAAGTAAATGCTGATAAGTCGAAGGAAGATTTTATTTGGATGTCATTGTCGATGAATTACAAGTAAAAGACTCAAGTGAATGATCAAAAACGAGCTGATTAAATGAGTTGTATGATCCGGTGTCTGCAAAATGATTATGATCGTCAGATTGTCGATTGTGAGCAATTTTGAGATAAAAAGGTTGATAAATGGCCCGCAATTGATCCTCAGAATCCTTTTTAAACGATAATGAATAGTCTAAGACCACAATTAGTATGTTACACATCTCAGTTATTAATGACTAATCAATTACTGAAGATGCTGCAGGACAAGAAATCATGTTTTCGTAACAATATCTATTTTCCCGAAAGCATGATTTTTAAACTGTTAGAAATGGTAAAAAGCCATGTTTTCAGCGACTCAATTAATTTATTCAAGCAATTCAATTTGCAACAAATTTATGGTTCAGACAGAAATATATCTCTATTTTTCCTGATGTGTTATTGCATGCAAAGTTTGTTGATAAATCAATGATTGTCGAGCTTTTAACGATAATAACATCCCAATAACCAATAAATTAAATTACATGAATGGATAATGATTTCGGTTTAATTTTTTCTTTTTTTAGTATGTACCTCTCTTTTAACCTATCATTATATATCGTTATTTAAATGCAGGTAGAACAATTGTTATGTTTTATAGAAAGAACCATTTTTCAGTAATTCAACTATTTCATCATTCGTTCTCCCCTTTCTATTTTAATGATATTTGTGTTATTTAATAGTTGACAAATTGGTATATACCTATTATCATATAGTTAGAGGGTTCCCCTCTCCTATCAAAAAAAGAAAGGACTGAAAAATAAAATGAGTCGTGAATTACTACAGGAACGCTACGAAAAAGAATTCGAAAAATTGCCGGATTTCATCCAAAAATATTTATTGTATTTGGAAGCAATCCCCCGTTCAACGAATACCTTATACGAATACTCTAAAGAATATCGAAGATTCCTCTCCTGGCTTTCTTCTGAACAAATTATTCAGGTGGATGATATTTCAGAGATTCAATTAGAAGATTTTGAAAGACTGAATAAAGATAAAATCGTTTTATATAAGTCCTTTTTAAATCAATCACCGAAACGAACCTTTGAAGGAAAAGCTGAGAATGACATCTCTCAATCTCCTTTGAGTGAAAGAAATACACATCGCCTTAAAGTGACTGTTCAACGCAGCATCACTGCTCTTCGTTCCCTTTTCAAATACTTATCGAATGAGGAAATCGAAGAATTTGACGAGCAGCTGGGTGATTATGTGATTCGCCCGATGTTAAGACGAAATATTATGGTCAATATAGAAAATGGCGGTGTGGACGCTTCTGATGCAGTACGCAAAGATAAAATCGAAAAAATGCTCTACTTGGACTCGGACGCGATCGATTTTGTGGAATTTGTCTATGCTGGTTACGGCAATCAACTGACCTCGCGTCAAGCCAAAACAGCTTATGAAAAAAATCGTATTAGAGATACCGCAATTCTCGCCTTATTCCTAGGATCGGGCATTCGTCTATCTGAATTAGTCAACACAAATGTCAGTGATCTCAACTACGAAGGTCTGTATGTTCAGGTTCAACGTAAAGGTGACACGCTGGATCATGCGATGATCTCCCCGATTTTTATTGACTACATTCAAGAATATGTTGATCAACGAAAGACACTCTATAATGCCGATGACTCAGTACCAGCCCTTTTTTTAACCAAACATAAAAATGTTGCCAAACGAATGGAAGGCGGCTCAATCGAAAAGATGATCGACAAATACTCCACAGCCTTTGGCAAACGCACCACTCCCCATAAGCTGCGACACAGTGTCGGCACGATGGCCTTTCGCAAGACAAAAAATTTGAAAACCGTCAGTGAGATACTAGGCCAACGCGGTACGTCTGCCACAGAAATTTATACACATATCGTCAAAAAAGAAAAACGATCAGTGATTGATGATCTTTGGACATAAAAACAAAACGAGTTCAATCGAAAACAGATTGAACTCGTTTTGTTTATTTTTTTGTGGGTTACAGTCGATACGAAATTAAAGTTTTTCCTTTTAAAATTGGTAAACATCGTCGCGATGACCCACTTTTAAAATCAAAAAAGTCACCGTTTCTTCATTGATATCTGAAATCAGACGAAGTTTCCAATTCGATACCGCCAATAAAACTGGGCTTTGGCGGTCAATCCTTTGCCATGAATTCTGGGAGTTGATAAAGCGTGCTTTCGCTGATTTAATCAAACGTAACATTTTTTGAAAGCTCCCTTTTTCCTCTCCATCTTTCTAAACTATCAAAAAGCGATCAACCTAGTCCTATTCTAGCAAGTTGACCGCTTTTTTGATACTTTTTAGCTATATTCATATATAAATTGATTAATGGTTTCTGCTACTTCTTCGCAGCAGCTTTCGATTGCGGGATGACCGGGCTTGTCGAACAATTTGAACTGACCGTGGACGACTTCGCCAACAATGGCTTGATATTCTTGTTCAATATTTGGACGAATAGCTTTGTCTTTTTTAGCGGCTGTTAGCAGCAGCGGCGCCTGCAGAATTTGCAAGGAATCGAAGAACAGCTCTCTTCTGGAGATGATCAAACGCCACATGGAATCTGTATCCCGCTCAATCACGTCCTTCCAATCCTCCCCAATACACCAATGGTAGAACTGTGATGCTTCAAGGTCCGCCATCGTTGAAGAGCGTTCTGCTAGTAATTCTTCATCAAAATCATCAGGAAGCGTACGCCCGTGAAAGCTGTCAGCAGTAACGGTGGCGATCAGATCTGGTCTTAAAAATGCTGCATTGATGGCTACCCAAGCGCCACCGCTAGTTCCCACTAGATTTGCGTTGCTAATATTTAAATGCTCTAACAAGGCGATCGTTTGGCGAGCTTCATCTTTCCAAAGCTCGGTAGGAAATTTATCCAACCGATCAGATTGACCATAGCCTAAAAAATCGATCAAGATTACTTGGAAATCTTTATAAAGGGGCAACATGGGTTTAAATAACTTGGATGACGAGGTATTTCCATGCAAAAAGACGAGTGGTTTTCCTTCTCCGATCGTTTCGTAGAAGATGTTTTTTCCTTTAAAGCTAAAGAAACTCACTACAATCCCTCCTTAAAAGTTCATACGTTTGTTTTTAGTATAACAAGAAAAGCCAATAACAGCGGTTATCGGCCTAAAGAAAAATATTATGAAATATAAAATAAATGGATTGGACTTTTTATAAAATGTATGATTTAAAATTATATTTCATTGCTTACACGCATTTGTTTAAAAATTCTGATCGAGAAAATTGCAATCAAAATGGTCACAATAGAAGTAGCAATGATTAATACTAGCAGCATTTTTGTCGACGCTGCTGCCGCAAAGCTGCCATACATCACCTGACCTAAAGGAATTGCCAGGGTGGTCACGATCATCACTAATGACATGATCCGACCAAGCAAAGCTTTGTCAGAAACTAACTGGATATAAACAATCAATTGAACCGAAACGACTGTAACTACACCCATTGCTGAGGCCACGATGACTGTCATCAGCCAAAATGCCAACGTTGAATCCTGAATCAGGCCAAACGGGATGACTAATAAACTAAATAAAATCGCCACGAGAATCAAATTTTTGGTAATACTGGTTTCATTCAAGCGATTCGCGATCACACCGTAAACGACTGTTCCCAAAAGACTGCCGATTGCTAGAATCGTATTCATTAACCCGAATTGTGCGTCGGTCGCACCTAATTGAATACGGGAAACATACGGAATGATCACCTGAATAAAGGAAGCGAGGAAAAAGTTTAATAAAAATGCTACTGCTGCAACTTTGACAATGACTTTTTGCGCCTTCAGATAGTTCGCTACTTCCTTCAAATCACCGACAACCACTTGGAAAAGCGTCCCATCCATTGCAGCTTGTGCTTGAATCGGAATGTTTAACAATACTTCGCAGAAAATCGCAATTAAAAATAAGGCTGCTGTGATCATAAAAATTTGATAAACGGCGTCAAATCGATAAATGATTCCCGCAAGGATCGGGCCTAAAACCGTTCCTAATGTACCGATGGAGCTGATGATCCCGTTTGCTCGTGGAATCTCCTCTTCCTTACAAATTATGGGAATCGCTGATTGAACCACGGGCGTTTCAAAAGCCGAGACCATTCCAATGATCACTGTCAAGATTCCGATCGCCGTTACTGGATTTTCCAAACGTGTGACTAGAAACAGGCCAATCGATAAAACAAGGTACAGACAATCCATCAGTAACATCAAATTTCTTTTCGGCAAGCGATCAGCCAGCACGCCGCAGAAAGGCAGACAAATCAATCGCCCTACGATCGATAACGACGCAATCACGCTAAAGGTCAACGCGGATTTTGTAATATCCAGCACATACAATGAAATCACAAATTGAACAATCGTTGTTCCTAAAACGGAGAATAATTGACTCCCGATTAACAAATTAAAATTTTTATTTCTTTTCATAATAACCATCCTTCTTTCTTCACTCTTGTGCGACAAGCTCAAAAACAACTAATACCGCTTAACATACCTACCGTTGGTATCTATAACCTTAAAAAAAAATAGCTTATTCTTCGCTATCTTTTTTTAAATAGGCAAACATTTTATTCGCTTCTGTCATGATCTCCTCATTGAAGAGCGGAATACCGACACCATCGAATAGCTTCTTAGTAAATAGTACCTTTCGCTTCAGCTGTTCCTCAGTAAAAACAGTCAAGTGCAACCCGATCCACGTATTTAGGTTCATCATCAACACATCCGCGACCTCTTCAGGAAACTCTGTTTCAATCGAGCCATCCGCGATCCCCTCTTCAACGATTTTTTTGATTTCGGGAATTACTTCGTTAAACATGCTGATGATCTGCTCTCCGATAAAACGCGGACTGCGCAGGGTAACTGCCGCTGAATAATTTAACTTCATCCGAGAATAATCAGTAAACGCATCTAGAATTGCGTTTTGCAATTTTTCTAATCCATTATTTCCTGGATGCTTTCGCAAACTTTCTTCGGGTGTTTCCGCAGGTTCGATAATCGTTTCAAAAATCTCAAACTTTGATTTGAAATGCTGGTAAATCGCACCCTTCGTCATGCCATCTAAGCCATTGACAATATCTTGGATCGACGTATTATCATAACCCTTTTCAAGAAATAATTGCTTCGAAACAGCTAGAATCTTGCGCCTTGTTTCTTCTGGATTTTTTCCTCTCGCCATGGCTTCACTCCTTACATACCATTGGTATCTATCTAAAATATAGAGCTTCACTGGCTAATTGTCAACAGTTTTTGATAAAAAGATTTTGATATAATTTCATTTGCGATATTTATAGTTCTATATCTTTAATAGAAATCCCTTAACTATCGAACGTAAAAGCTTTTTTACTTGATTTTTCTCGCGATGATTCACTTTTTGTTTTAAGCTAGAGATAAGACAAATGGTGATTGAGGGATGTAAAAATGAATGTTGGACAACGGTTGAAAATACGTAGAAATGAATTGGGATTCACACAGGATTATGTGGCAGCTGAGTTAGGTATTACCCGCCAAACAATGTCGAATTGGGAAAATGGTCGAAGCTACCCTGATATCGAGCGAATTATTCGTTTATCAGAGCTTTACAATCTTTCCCTCGATGAATTATTGAAGGGAGATCGAGAAATGGTCAAGCATTTACAGGAGAATACCGTGGTCAACCACTTCTTGAAGATTTTTATTGTTCTACTTTTAGTGAATGGACTACTGATGCTGCTTCTCTTAGCAAATCCATTAATGAATGAAGTATTTCTTTGGCTGATTTTCGCTCTGGTTGGTGCCAACAGCTTGTCGCTTTTTTATCTGATTATAAAAAAAATTTAGGAGGGACAAAGTTTGAAAATAAATCTATTTGAAGATACCTGAAGAACGGTACACTAAATAAGCCTACCGTTTTCAAAATTTTTGAAATGGAAGACAACGAGTCTATTTAGGAAGAATCAACGTAACTTTGGTTTAAGCACTATCTATAATGGTATATCCGCGTTTTCTTAAAAGGTCCAGAGCTTGGGATTGCGTCAGAACTTTCTCTTCTTTCGCAGGTTTTGGCTCCAGATATCCTTTAGCAGAATAGGGTTCCACCTTTGATAAGACATTCCAGATAGCGGTCAGGAGCATCTTACAAATAGCAATGATAGCTTTCTTGTGTCCACGATTCGCTTTGATTCTACGATAGCGATTTTTAAATTCTGGATGTTCTTTGGATCTGAGAAGAGCATTGGCAATCTGTACAAGTAGCGGTTTCAACGACTGCCCTGCACGAGAGATACGTGTTGATTTTGTTCGTCGGGCACTGCGATCGTTTCTTGGACAGCATCCAGCCCAAGAAATAAAGTGTTTCGAAGTTGGAAACACGGACATATCCGGTCCTATTTCTGAAAGAATCGCAATCGCTGTTATTGGCTGAGTGTCTAAGCCCGGTATGGTACGAAGTAGTTCCAAAACAGGGGAGAAGGGTTCTGCAAGAGCTTGAATCTCTAGATTGATCTCTTCTCGATGCTTCTCAATCTCGTTAATATGGTTGAGGCATTGGCGAAGCTTAATCGCTTGAGGTACAGAAATCGCCCCCTCAACTGCCGCTTGGATTTCTTCAACGGGAGTTTTACAACGGGCATGGATAAATGGTCGAACATCAAATGATTCACCGGGATGTTCTAACAAGTATTGGATGATAGAAGTGGATGATTTTCCGAACACATCACTAAAAACATCATCTAGTTTCAGATTAGAAACGGTTAAGCAGTTTAAAGCACGATTCTTTTCACTTGTTTTCATGTTGGTCAGTTTCGTCCGATAACGCATTAGATCACGAAGCTGGCGGATTTCAAGACCAGGAATAAAACTGGGTTTGGTCATGTCGCACATAAAGAGATCACAAATCCATTTTGCATCTTTGCGATCTGTTTTATTTCCTTTCTGGGGTTTGGTGTACTTCGGATGAGCCAGTGTGACAAAACAAGTTTTTTCAAGAATATTAAAAACAGGGATCCAAAATTTACCGGAAGATTCCAAACACACATCCTTACAGTTGTATTTAGCAAGCCATTCAGCTAATTCATTGAGACCTTTTGTAAAGGAAGAGAAGCGAGCTTGCTTATACACTGTACGACCATTCGCATCTGTGATTCCGATACACGCATAGATCCACGTTTTGTGGACATCCAAGCCACAACAATTTTTACGAAAGATTTTGAACATAGCAACCTCCTGTAAAAAAATAGTACAGGTTTGGTAGGGACTGGTCATCCGGCGAAATCGAGTCAACTTCGGAAGAGATAAGTTTACGGGCTACGGGTTTGCGCCATTCATTGATGCCTTAACGGATGACCGACACCATATAATTATGCGGGGTTGCCGCTATACAGCCCCGCCACTCACCTCCTCGGGTTCTGTAGTGTACCAGGGACCTGCAAGGAAAGGGTAACACGGAATAAAAAAAGAAAGAAGGCGCTCTAAGGTTTTCATCACCTCATTGGTGCCTTTCGTAGGAAGGCGGATTTATAATTATGAACCAAACAGCGCTCATGATTCTTTTAATGGTTTTACTTTTGGTAGGGGCCTGCTGCCTATTTTATTATATCTTTTCGTTGATCATGCTAGATGCCAAAAGCCGCGGCATCAAAAATCCAAAATTTTGGTCACTGATCGCTACCGGCGGACAAAACGGTGGCGGCCTGCTGCTTTATCTTTTTGCTCGTCGAAAAACTACTAGCTTAATGAAGCCGGCTGAAGTGGAAAAATTTCTTCAACTCAAACGGAAAATCTATTGTTTGCTGGCAGTGCTGTTTGTACTTTTTCTAGCATTCGCCGCGATAATTTTCCGCTTGAACTAAAAAAAGAACCGATCAGGGCTCTTTTTTAGCGATACTTCATTTCTAATGCCAGCAAATACTGCTTGCGTTCTAATCCGCCCGCATAGCCGGTCAGATTTCCGTTGTGTCCGATCACTCGATGACAGGGAATGACGATGGCGATCTTATTCGAGCCGTTTGCTCTTCCCACTGCACGAACTTTTCGTTTATCTCCTAAACGCTCCGCAATTTCCTGATAGCTGACCGTTTCGCCACTTGGAATCGTCAACAAACTATTCCAGACCTCTTTTTGAAAAGGCGACCCGTCAAGAAACAGCGGCAACTCAAACTCTGTGCGTTCGCCTTTGAAATATTCGTTCAATTGTTGCTCCACAAGCTGATTGATGGCGGTTTGACCATAAATGATCCGAAAGTTGTATTTATCACGCAACGCTTCGATCTCACGCTCTAATCCGCGCCGATCTTCAAACTCCAACAAATAGAGCGCGTCGTCATCGGTTAAACACAGCATTCGACCGATGGGGGTGGAAATAAATGAGGCGTTTAGCGTACGTGCAGCGACTTTTTTCGCGGGATTTCCCATAATTTTCGTAAAGGCATCATTGAATCCGCTGGCTGATTCATATCCAGACTCCAGCTGCTGATCGATTACCTTGCTGCCTTGACTGATTTCCTTAAAAGCCAAACCCATCCGGCGGGCCCGAGCATATTGGACAAAAGTCATGTTATAGACCTCTTTGAATTTTCTGCGAGCTGTGACGGAGTTCAGTCCAAGCGCTGAAAAATCCGCCTCCTTCCAGCGTTTTTCCGGATGCTCTTCCACTGCATTCACCAAAAGCTGAACTTCTGCCGGAATTGCCTGCGGAAATGACAAGGGCTGACAAATTTTGCAGGGCCGGTAGCCTGCCAGCAGCGCTTCTTCTGCTGTTGGATAAAACTCACAGTTCTCCATTTTCGGTTTGCGTGCTCGACAGGTTGGATGACAAAAGATCCCCGTCGTTTTTATTCCTGCAAAAAAGATGCCATCGTAGCTGCGGTCTCTCTCTTTTAAAGCGTGATAATACTCTGCTTGTTTTTTCTTTGAAGTAATCATCTCGGATTCCCCCTTTGTTACCAATAGTATAAACCTTCTAACATGGACTTTCTTCCGAAAAATGAACAACTATTTTCTATTTATTAAATAACCGTTTAAGATAATAATATTTTGTTTCAATGACAGTTAGCCGTTATAAAATAACTGTTGTTTGACACTTCTTGCGCGCTGTCTTATACTTTTAGTTACAAAGGAGTTGGCAGCGATGAATCAACAAGAAGCCAATCGACGGATGGAGGAAGAAATCCAATATTTCCCCTGGTTCGTCCAAAATTATTTTCGTAAAAAAAGCGGTGATCAATACTCTTCCATCACCTTATATGAATACGCCAAAGAATATCGACGCTTTTTGAATTGGCTGATCCAAGAAGGTTTTTCTTCGGCCGAGAAACTCTCAGAAATTACACTGGAGGAGTTTGCGGCATTATGGCCGGAGGATTTGGAGTTTTACAAAGCCCACTTGGTCAAAGCGCCGAAGATTTTAAAAGAATCTACTAAGAAACGTTTAGAAGAAAGCGAACAAGCCCTTCCCTTGCGGCAAAATGTCACCGTTCAACGTGGCGTAACCGCCCTGCGCTCCCTCTTCAGCTATTTGAATGAGGCGATCGATCGTAAAACTGGCAAGCCTTATCTTGAACATAATATGATGGGAAAAGTCGCAAATGTCAAGGATAATAAGACCATGGCCGAGCGCGGTGCCGCGATTGAGAAGAAGCTTTTCTTAGATGATGAAGCCCTAGACTTTCTCGATTTTGTCGAACATCGCTACATCGAAACGTTGGAAAGTCGCCAGGCAATTACAGCCTTTAAGAAAAACCAAGTCCGTGATCTCGCCATTATTGGACTTTTTCTGGGGACCGGCATGCGGCTGGCTGAACTGGTCAATATGAATGTTCAGGATCTCGATTTGACCGCCGGAGAAGCTCGCGTCTATCGAAAAGGCGGAAAATGGGATATGGTGGTCATCTCTTCGATTGCGATTGAATATCTAACGGATTATCTTAACCAAAGACAACAGCTGTATCAACCAGATGAAAACGAATCCGCCCTCTTTTTAACCCGTTATCGCGGCAAAGCCAAGCGCATCGCCGGCGGTGCAGTCGAAGCAATGGTGGGAAAATATTCCGAAGCCTTCAAGATCAAAATCTCACCTCACAAGCTGCGTCACTCTGTCGCCACACAGCTCTACAGTAAAACCAATTCCTTGGTACAAGTCGCTGAGCAGCTGGGACAATCGGGGACGTCTGCTACGACGGTTTATACCCATATCGCTGGTAAGAAAAAACGCGATGCTATGAATGATTTGTGGACGTAAAACAATAAAAAATTGTTTGTAATATAATGATCAAATCCGTATAAGACAATAGTGGGTAGCATAAATATGTTCCTGCCACGACGAATAGCCCGCAGCTTTTGCGGGCTTAAAATTTGCGCTCACCTTTTCAAATCGTACACACTTCCGCCTCATCCCAACGTTGGATTTTTTTGATAAGGTGGAAATCGGTACTTATTCTCGCTTGCGCATACGATTGAGTAGTCGTTTCCGTTTCTTCTTAGGTTTTACTGGCGGCGATTCTTTATTTGCGGAGGCTATTGGTTCTTCTGATTCCTTCTCATATTTCGCCGTAATAATCAGCTTCGCTGCGTTGCTTGCTCATCTACCGCCAGATCCTCTACGGAGACGCCTGCTGGCAGACTGGATGTAATCATCATCAGCGCCTGACTTTCACTGATATCCTGCGGTTCCACTCCCATTGGCAGCTGGATGGTTTTGATCAACCAGCCTGGTTTTGGCTGCTCTTCGGTGATAGTGAAATCCTCTGGAAAGCGGATTTGTCCTGCATTTTTTACAGACTGCGGCTGCGGTTTTTCTTTTGCAACAGTCGCCTCTACAACTGGCTGTGCGTTAGCTGCCTCCAGCATGACATTCATTGGATCGTTGGCGGGTTTCTCGTTTTTTTCTCGGTCATCAAAGATCGTGCGGACTTCTCGCACGATTACTTTGGCGTGCAAAACTTCTTTGAATAGCGCGATCCCGTCTTTTTCAAACAGGCCAATCTTGGTTAATTTGGTTAATGCTGTTTTGACTTGATCCGCGGTTTTGGTGGGATCAAAATGTTTAAATTTCAAATGATGGGACTTGCCAATTTCATCGGCAAATTCCGCATCTAACGTAATCGTTTTCATTTTTTAGTTTTCTTCCTTTCGTTTTTTATTTTTTCTTCACTTGGACTGGAAATCACCTTCATGACTCCGCGAATCCTGTTAATGGTTCTTCGGTAATTTGATTCAATAATTGTTCAGTTTCTTCAGCGACATAGGTTTGCGCTGGGAATAATTTCGCGGATAATAATTGCCATTCTTTCTTTCCAAAATAATCGGTAAAATAAATATAATAGCGACGCATTGCGGCAGTCGAGCGGGTTTTTAAGAAAATGTAGTTCGCTAATCCGCGTAACACACTCTTGAATTCTGATTCGCAGAGTTCCGCTCGGACTTGCAGTGCAATCAACAGTTCGATGGTGGCCGTGCCATCTTTTGTCTCATGGTAAAATTTGCGAATGCGTTTTTCGACTGTCTGCCGTGACAACGTAAATAGTTTTTTGTCGGTAATGCCATACTCGTGCATTCATTCTCCCCCTTTCGTTTAGAATAGTTCTTTGTTGAGATATCTACACTAACAACATACGCCTATTTTCGCGGAATTTACACACCAAAAATTTGATTGCAACTAAAATATAAAAATTCTAATCTAAGGAATACGACAACCACGCGTCAAATGCCTTCATAAAATAACTTAATCAAGAAATAAATACCCGAATTTTTATCTAAAAATAAGAAAAAAGCCTACGAAATGATTGTATTTTGAATAAAAATAGCCCGTTTAAACACTGAAAAAGCTGATTGAGAGGCATCATTAAAACAGTGTAATTTCTTTACTTTAAGATGTCTTTTACTTTTGATTTTTATTAGATTTGTCTGCCAAGACATATAGATTGTTCTACTGTTGTATCAAGTTCACTATAATTAGCCGATGAGACGCATATAAATAAAATCTGTCAAAATCATGCCTCTTGATTCACTAGATCACCAAAAAGACCGATCAGTTTTCCCGATCGGTCCTTTGATTAAACTTCCTTATTTAGCCAAGTAATCAGCCTTTGAGCTACCTGCTCATTTTGATCGCTGATATCTGATTTTCCATCGCCCTTTTGAGCGCCATACGCACCAAAGCCGCCATGATTTCCACCGACGATTTCTTGATAATTTGTGTCTTTAGGCAAATTCTCTTTAGCTTTTTGATAAGCGTCACGATTCAATACCTCATCCTTCTCTCCAGTCAAGGAGAGTACGGGCAGCTTCTTATCAGCTAGACTTCCCTTTTCATCTGGATAACTGGCTAAGAAAAACACTCCTACTAATCTGTCAGAATGCTCCTTGGCAAAACGGCTTGCCATCACACCGCCTAATGAGTGACCTCCCAATACAAAGTCTCGCTTAGGTTGCTGAGAAAGTACCTGCTCCCCACGATTTGGTGCTAAGATCGCCAAGTCCAGCGGCATTTTCAATAGATAAACTGGATAGCCAGCTTTTGCCAGCGTTTGAGCCCAGGGGCTATAGCTTCCTGGATCGACTAAGGCCCCGGGATAAAAAATGATTATCGGCTTCGATTTGTCCTCAGAAGGAAAATACAGCCAATCCTTGCCTTCTTTTGCCTGTTCCGTCACCTGCTGCGCGGACTCTGTCGGAGCATAAGTTTGCGTTTTTACATACGCAATTCCGCCGATTATCACGACAACGATTCCGATAAGAACAGTCAGAAGGAGCTTTTTCCATTTCTTCACTGTGATCGTTCCTTTCCTTCGTTGCCATCATATCATTATCCAGCATTTTGGAGCAATTTTTGTGACCCTGCTTTTCTAGTAATTAACGTTCCAACATCCGCTTACCCACGACTAAAGTCACAAGTGTGCACGCCTCGCTCAATCAACTGTGCCACACCAATGAGCCTTTTTATGGAAATTTGGTGTTCTTATTTAGGATCTCTAGCGCTTTTCTGTAATGTTTTCTTCAAATGCTTGAGAAAGTATTCTCCAAATTCTGTCGGCTTGCGCATTTTATTAGAGATCACCACTAAAGAATGAACCTCGGCATCTTTTAAGGGACGAAGCACGATTTGCTCCTTAGTTAAGCCGTTGATGATGCCCAAGCCAGAAGCATACGCATCAGATGCAGCTAGTAAATTCATCAGAGTTCCACGGTCACTGGTGTAGAAATTGGATTGCTCTTTGGATATGTCAATCGGGTCCTCATCTAAATGGACTGAACCGCTGTCCTCTTGAAAAAAACGGACTTGAGGATAAACCAAAAGATCCTCCTTCGTTATGACTGACTTCCCACTAAGCGGATGGTCCGCACCCAAATAAATATGCGTAGAAAAATTCCCCAGCACCTCAAATTTCAAACTTTCTTGGCTGAAATAACGCTCAAGCAATCGCTTATTTTGCGGATTTAGATACAAAATTCCCAGCTCGCTTTCAAAATCTCGAATGCTTTCAAGAATTCGTTTGGTAGTCGTCTCAATTAAATAGAAATTCCGACAATCCGCTTGAAATTTCTTCGTAACTTTCGCAAAAGGCTCATAAAGAAAGTCATAATGCTGGGAAACCACGGTGAAGCTCTTCTTTGTTCCTAACGAAAAATGGTTTTCCATCTCTTCTACCTGAGCCAAGATTCGTTTGGCATAGATCAAGAAGTCGCTACCCGCTTCTGTCAAGCAAACACCGGATTTGGAGCGATGGAACAGCTGAATGTCCAGTTCCTTTTCTACCTCCTTAATGGCGCTAGAAAGACTGGGCTGCGTGACATACAGCTCTTTAGCTGCTTGACTAAAGCTTCCGACCTTAGCGATCGTCAGGACGTAACGATATTGCTGTAAATTCATGAATTTCTCCTCTCCATAGTGCTTACTCGTCAAATACCTGGAAGCCGCAAATCAGATCCTCCAATAAATCCTGACTGTCTTCAATCCCGATCGAAAGACGCAATAAATGATCCGTTAGTCCGTAAGATTCCCGTAATTCTTTGGGAATATCCCCATGCGTTTGCGTTGTTGGATAGGTGATCAGCGTCTCCACCCCGCCTAAGCTTTCAGCGAAGGTGATCAAATTCAGTCGGTTTAAAAATTCTGGTATCTTGGCTGCATCACGAACACAAAAGCTAATCATCGCGCCAATTCCTGGATAAAGGACCTTCTCAATTGATGAAATATTCTCTAAAGCTGCTGCAATTTTCTGCGCATTGCGCTCCTGCTGCTCAAAACGGACCTTTAGCGTCTTGAGACTACGAATGAACAGCCAGCTGTCAAAGCTGGATAAGGTTGGACCCGTAGTATTGCTGAGCCATGCCAATCTTTCACCAACCTCTGGTTCTTTCGCCACAACGACGCCTGCCAATAAATCATTGTGACCGCTTAAAAATTTGGTTCCTGAATGAACCACAATATCCGCCCCTTCTTTCAAAGGTTGCTGACGCAAGGGAGTTGAAAATGTATTATCTACAATTAATAGTGCACGACATTGATGTGCCAGCTTTGCTGCTTCAGTGATTGAGACCTCCTGCATTAAGGGGTTCGTCGGTGTTTCTAAAAAGACGGCTGTGATTTCTTCATTGATTTGACTTTTTAAGCTGTCAAAATCCTCAAAATAATGAAAGACTGACGCATTTTGCCGCTCTAGCTCTTGAAAATAACGATAACTGCCGCCATAGAGATCTCTCGATACTAAAAATTCACTCTTAGCCGGAAAATAATTAAAGACTAGCTGAATCGCACTCATTCCTGAACTGGTAACGATTGCTTGACTGCCAGCTTCTAAATTTGCCAGTGCTTCTTCTAAAATTGTTCGCGTAGGATTTTTAGTCCGAGTATAGTCATATCCAGTGCTTTGTCCCAACGCTGGATGAGAAAAAGTCGTCGATAAATAAATCGGTGCTGAGACTGCTCCTGTCTGTATGTCACTGCGATTGCCGATCTGCGCTAATTCTGTTGCTGTTTGATAATTCATCTGTGATACCTCCTTTAATGCTGTGATCCACTTCGATTAATCTTTTCACTGCAGCTTCAATATTTTCTGGTTTTGTTGCTAAATTTATACGGATGAATCCTTTAGTCTCCGACGAAAACCAAGCACCATAATCAATGGCTAAACCGGCTTGATCTTGGATGTAATGCTTTATCTCGTATAATTTTGGCAGCCAATTTCTTATGTCTAGCCAAGCTAAATAAGTACCTTGCAGCTCGCTGATCTTAATCTCAGGAATATTTTCTGCTAATCGTCCCCTTAACAGTTGATAGTTTTTCTCCACCACAGCCAGTAAGTCTCGTAGCCACTCATCGCCTGTAGCATAGGCAGTCATTGCAGCTGTCTGCCCTAAAGTACTAAGACCGGTATGGCGATGCTGCTTTTCCCATTGTTGATATTTTTTTCGTAGCTTCGGATCAGGCAGCCAGATATGCGCATTCAGTAGTGATGCCAAATTAAAAGTTTTTGACGGCGCGTTGCAGACAATCAGCTGTTCGAAACAATCTAATTCCTCGGCGATCGTTAGTGCAGAAACAAACGAATGACCAGACAAAATCAAATCTGAATGAATTTCATCGGAAATGACCAATACATCATATTTTTGACACAGGGAAAGAACTTCCTTTAGTTCTTCTCTGCGCCAGACGCGTCCAACTGGATTATGCGGGGAGCAAAGAAGAAACAGTTTCACCTCATTTTCCATTAGCTGCCGCTGGAAATGAACCAGATCCATTCGATAGCCGTCCTCTGTTTCTAATAAATTCGATGTGAGCAATTCCCGCTGCTGGTCTTCAATCACATTAAAGAAGGGGTAATAAACAGGCGGCTGAATGAGGATCTGATCGCCTTTTTCGGTAAAGCATTCGATCAAATCGTGAAGCCCCTGTACAACACCCGTCGTAAAATGCAGCCATTCCTTACGAAATCTAGTTTGTTCATGGCGCTCCTGCCAGCTTGCATAAGCAGAAAAATAATCTTCTGGAAGTAAGGAATAGCCAAAGATGCCATGCTCGATCCGTTCCGTTAATGCTGCTTGAACAGTTGTCGGCATAGAAAAATCCATGTCCGCTATCCAAAGCGGCAGCAAGCCTTCAGCACCGTACCGTTCCTTCAAACCATCCCACTTCAAGGAGTCTGTTTGTTTTCTGTTTTGATAAAATGTCTGGACAAAATCTGCAATTTCCATCTGCTCACTCCTTTTTTTGAAAATAAAAAAGTCCCTTTGTCAATTGACAAAGGGACGGATTATACCGTGTTACCACCCAAATTCGTATTACAAAAATACCTCGACAGCTCCATAAGAAGCTCGGCGAAATAACGGTTGCAACCGTCTAGCGAGCGTGAACCCGCAAGAACACTCAGAGCTCATCTTCATCGAGTTTGCCATGTCCTCTTTCTCACCAGCCGAGGTCTCTGTATTTAGCAGCGTCAACTACTCTTCTCTTCAACGTTAAATTATTTTATTCTTGAAAAACTAGCGTACCTCGATCTGACCCTTCAATACGTTTTTGGTGTTGTAATAGATATGCTTCGCTACCTCAGCGTTATTCATCGTGTACAGATGAATCCCCGCCACATCCTGTGTCGCCAAATCAATAATCTGATCGATAGCATACGCCAAGCCAGCTTCTTTAAGAGCGATCGGATCATGCTCATATTTTTCTAAAATGGCTAAAAACTTGCGCGGAAGCTTAGTATTGGTAGTCTTAATCAAGCGCAAGGCCTGCTTCCGATTTACAATCGGCATGATCCCCGCTAAGATCGGAACCTTGATATCCGCCAAGTCACAGGATTCTTGAAATTGATAAAAAAGCTCATTGTCGAAAAACAGCTGGGTGATCAATTGATCGCAGCCGCCAGCAACCTTCCGCCTCAGATTTTTAACATCCTCAATGCGATTTTGCGACTCTGGATGCGTCTCAGGATAACAAGCGCCGCTGATATGAAAATGCGGTGCCTGCTGCTTCACGTAATCAATCAAATCACTGGCATAAGTAAAATCTTGTTTCGGCGGCAGCTCTGGAATGATATCCCCTCGCAACGCCAATATCTGATGAATGCCGATTTGATCCAATCGCGTTACTAGTCGCTGAACCTGCGCTTGATCCAAGTAAGCCGCGGGCAAATGCGCGATCGTTGGTACCTGAAGCTCCGTATGGATATAATCGGCTACCTTCAACGTCGTCTCTTCGATGGTTTGACGATTGTTGCTGCAGGTCACACTGATAAAATCAGGCGCTAATTGCTGCAGCTCCTCCAATGTTGTTATGAGCTTCTCCGTTCCAACCTGTGTATTCGGCGGAAACACCTCAAATGATAGCGTGCTGGACATTGGCTGCACTTCCCTTCTATCAGAATTTGTCTAAATTCCTTCGTTTGTTGTGATACGTTACACAATACCACGCTTTTTTCGCCTTGAATAACTGATAAAAGTAATAACTGGTTATAGCTAATAACTATAACCTCCGTTATAATTATAGAAAAAGAGGTGAAGTGATGCGTTTACAACAATTGATCTATTTCGAAAAAATTATTGAAAAAGGCTCAATAAATGAGGCTGCAAAAGCTCTGTATCTGACTCAGCCCAGTCTTTCCAATGCATTGAAGGAGCTCGAGAATGAAATGAAGGTACAGCTGCTAGTTCGCAACAAGCAAGGGATCATCCCTACCGCTGAAGGTCGTGAATTTCTGATCTATGTTCGGCAAATATTGGATCAGGTCAATCTGCTGGAGGAGAAATTTAAGAATGAGCCGCTGCGACGCCAGAATTTTTCAGTATCCGCTCAGCATTATGCCTTTGTGGTCCATGCTTTTGTGGAGCTACTGCGCACCGTCAATGCCGAGGAATATAATTTCACCCTGCGCGAGACCGAAACAGAAAATATTTTCGATGATCTCGCCAGCTTTAAAAGCGAACTAGGTATTCTTTATTTGAATTCCTTTAACCGTCAAGTCATGACCAAGCTGTTCAAAGAAAAAGTCTTAGAGTTCACACCGCTTTTCAATGCCAAGCCGCATGTTTTTGTCAGCCGCACCAATCCCTTAGTCGCTAAAAAATCGCTGAAATTAGCGGATCTCGAGGACTATCCCTATTTATCCTATGAGCAAGGAGAAAACAATTCCTTCTATTTTTCCGAAGAAATTCTAAGCACCTGGGATCGAAGAAAGAACATCAAAGTCAGCGACCGCGCAACAATCTTTAACCTGATGGTAGGCTTAAACGGCTATACGATCAGTTCAGGAATCATCAGCAGCGAACTAAACGATGATAAGATTGTCGCAATTCCTCTAGAGTATCAGGATGTCATCACCCTCGGCTGGATCAAACAGCAGCAGCTTGAGCTCAGTCCCTTAGCTCAGTCCTATCTAGAGCTGTTAAAAGAACACATTCGCGGCTATGGGTTTGATATTATTGAACAAAAAAGGAGTCAAAAGCTTCTCTTTGATGAGATAGCTTTGACTCTCTTGATTTAATTCAGAATAATCAACTATAAACAAGCAGTCCCCACTGCAAAATCAGCGTAATCCCCGCACCGAATAGCCAGCCGCCTACTACATCAGACAAATAATGAATCCCTAAATACACCCGAGAAAAACCAATCATTCCAGCAATCACTAGACAGATGATTACCAATAATGGTAGGAATTGCGGATAGACTTCCCCACCACCAAGCGCGATACAGCAATAAAGAGCACTGGAACAGGTCGCGTGAAAGCTAGGAAAACTGGCGTCGACTTCTTCGACCAACCGTTGACCCACTGGACGGGGACGCTTTATCAAACGCTTGATAATATAGGCTAAGCCCCAACTAAGAGCCAAAGATAAGCCAGCCGGTTTCAGAATTGCTGAACGAAACGGCGGGACTAAAGCCAGCGCACCGATGATAATGATCACACCTGTAGCTCGACCAAGTTTTGTAAAAAAGAGCATGATCTTAGTGATAAACGGACGCCGTAAAGCAATCACTTTGAGCGTCACCAGCTCATCGAAGCGCTGTAAACCTGACAATGAAAGAGCGATCAACAACACTACGAATACTAGCAAACAAATAATTCCACCGATTAACATAGCATCTCCTCCTTCCAGATATTACTCTCAATCTCTGCAACTTAAACGATCTTTATTCTTATTATATTAAGTATAACCCAATTTATTTCCGTTGTGTTAAAGAGAAAAAAAGGACCAGCTACGTTTTGCACGCCAATTTTCCTCAGCTCCCTTACTTTTTTAATCATATCCCTCATATAAACAAAACTTATCGTTACCCAACGTTTTGACTATACTTTCCTCCACCTTTTATACTTCCGTTGCAATCAAATTTTAGGAGGATTTAATTATGCTTACAGGTTTAAATTTATTAAACAACCCCTTTTTAAATAAAGGAACAGCCTTTACCAAAGAAGAACGAGCAAAATATGGTATTACTGGGATGCTGCCTAGTACCGTTCAAACATTAGAGCAACAAGCCGTTCAAGCTTACGGACAATACTTAAGCAAACCATCAGATTTGGAAAAACGCATTTTCTTAATGAACGTGTTTAACACCAACCGGACATTATTTTACAAATTGATGGGCCAACATTTAGTTGAATTCATGCCAATCGTTTATGATCCAGTTGTGGCTGATTCAATCGAACAATACAACGAAATTTTCGTTGAACCACAAGATGCGGCTTTCTTATCCATTGATGATCCAGAAAGTATCAAAGACAGCTTGAAAAACGCCGCTGACGGCCGTGACATTCGTTTGATCGTTGCGACTGACGCAGAAGGAATTCTAGGCATGGGCGACTGGGGTGTCAACGGTGTGGATATCGCCATCGGTAAATTAATGGTTTACACTGCTGCAGCTGGAATCAACCCTGCACAAGTTTTACCTGTTTCCATCGATGCTGGTACGAACAACGAAGAATTGTTGAATAACCCACTTTACTTGGGAAACCGTCATGAACGTGTGACTGGCGACACTTACTACGATTTCATTGATCAATTCGTTGAAGCAGCGACAGATCTTTTCCCTGAATTACTATTACACTGGGAAGACTTCGGCCGTGGCAATGCCGCAAACATTTTAGAAAAATATCAAGATAAAATCACGACCTTCAATGATGATATCCAAGGAACCGGAATCGTTGTTCTTGCTGGTGTATTAGGCGGATTGAACATTTCTGGTGAAGCCTTGAAAGATCAAACCATCCTGACATTCGGTGCTGGGACTGCCGGCGTTGGTATTGCCAACATTTTATTAAAAGAAATGGTTCGTCAAGGAACACCTGAAGAAGAAGCACGCAAACACTTCTACCAAGTCGACAAACAAGGTTTGTTGTTTGAAGATACAGAAGGCTTAACACCTGGTCAAATTCCATTTGCAAGAAAACGTGCTGAATTTACTAACAGCGAAGAATTAACAAACTTAGAAGCCGTTGTAAAAGAAATTCATCCAACAATCATGATCGGCACTTCTACACAACCAGGTGCTTTCAGCGAAACCATCGTCAAGGAAATGGCGGCACACACTGCTCGTCCAATCATTATGCCGTTATCAAATCCAACAAAATTGGCAGAAGCTACAGCGAAAGATTTGATCGAATGGACTAACGGAAAAGCTTTGATCGGTACAGGTATCCCTGCTGCTGATGTGGAATACAAAGGCGTGACTTACCAAATCGGCCAAGCCAACAATGCCCTAATGTACCCAGGACTTGGTTTAGGCTTGATCGCTTCGACTTCAACTCGCGTAAATGATGAAATAATTTCTCAAGCAAGTCGCGCGTTAGGCGGAATCGTGGATGTGACAAAACCAGGTGCGTCTATCTTGCCTCCTGTTGCTAAATTGACGGAATTCTCTCAAATCATCGCTGAAACGGTAGTGAAATCAGTCGTTGATCAAAAATTGAACCGCGAAGAAATCACAGATGTCAAAGCAGCGGTTGAAGCAGCTAAATGGGTCCCTGAATACACAGACTAATTCCTCGATTTCCACTAACTAAAAACCACTCTCTAAAATGAGGGAGTAGATGCAATGCTACTCCCCATTTTTATGGATTCAACAATGCTTTACTAAAGAAAGGATCTTTTAAAAATGGCACAAAAAGAATCAACAACTGCGATGCCAGTTGAAGAAAAAAAGACCAGCTTCTGGTCAACCAAAATCACTGGTGTTAGCCTTCCAATTTATTTGATCATGGTCGTTGTCCTGATCGTAGCGATGGCTTTAGGCAAATTGCCTACAAATATGATTGGACCAATCGCTATTCTAGTAATTTTTGGGAATTTATTTCATTTTATCGGCAATAAAATTCCGATCGTCAAAAGCTATTTAGGCGGCGGCTCAGTCTTTGCGATCTTCGCTTCTGCAGCAATCGCAACCTTTGGTATCTTACCTGCTGAAGTCGTAAAATCAACGCAAAACTTTGTCAGCAATATGGGCTTTTTGGACTTTTATATCGCGGCTTTAATTACCGGTAGTATTCTTGGAATGAATCGTAAGTTATTAATGAAAGCCTCTGTTCGTTTTATTCCCGTAGCACTTATTTCTATGGTCGTTTCTTTCTTCGCTGTCGGATTGGTTGGTATGCTGATCGGTAACGGCTTTGCGAATTCTGTTTTATATATCTCGTTGCCTGCGATGGCTGGTGGTGTCGGTGCTGGCGCTGTTCCTTTATCAACGATTTATGCTCACGTTTTAGGAACGGATGCGTCCTCAATTATTTCTCGTTTGATCCCGGCAACTGCCATGACAAATGTTTTAGCAATTATTGGTGCTGCGTTAGTTGCTCGTGCGGGACAATCATTGCCAAAATTAAATGGTAATGGGAAGCTGATGGAAAAAGGCGATCTTGGCGATGGCAAACCTCGTGAAGTTAAACCTGATATTGCTCAACTAGGTGTTGGGCTGATGGTGGCATTGACCTTCTACATTTTAGGTCAAATCTGTAACTTCTTTGTTCCAAAGATCCATGCCTATGCCTTCATGATCATCATCGTAGTTATTTGTAAAATTACCAATATCTTGCCAGAATATTATGAAGATGCCGCAATCATGTTTAACAACTTGATTGTTAAAAACCTGACTGCTGCTGTACTAGCTGGTATCGGTATTGCGTTATTGAACTTGAACGTTCTAGCTTCCGCATTAACGTGGCAATTTGTTGTCCTATGCTTGACAAGTGTTATTGTTATTTCTGTCGTTTCTGGTTTCGTTGGTCGTCTATTCGGATTATACCCAGTCGAATCAACGATTACTGCCGGTCTATGCAATAACTCAATGGGCGGAACCGGTAACGTAGCTGTTTTATCTGCTGCTAACCGCATGGAATTAATCGCCTTTGCCCAAATGGGAAATCGTTTAGGCGGCGCGATCGTGTTAATTATCTCAGGATTTTTAATGCAGCTGTTTTCATAATATAAAACGAGCGAACAGCTTTCTTTCGATTGAAAGCAAATGTTCGCTCGTTTTTATTTTTGGTATATCGTGTCTGAAGTGCTGTGCTAATATTATATTTTCCCTCGTGATTTCATTGATCCTGCAGTCCCTGTTACAAAGACTATGAAGAAAATAAGTATAAAAACAAAAAATGGAAGAACACCAATAGCTCCACTTTCAAAACACATTAATAGATAAATCAACGCTGGCAGCGCAAAAAAATAATTGGCTACTCTTCTATTCAGATTGATAAACCTATCGTAGATCAAACACAAAATGGTGCGACAGCGCAGATCATTATTTTAAACATCCAGGCTTCGGTTACTTTGAAGGAAAAAACACTTATTAGAATAACCAACGATATCAGTAATATGCCATTCAGCTTTTGCTTGTTCAAAAAAAGCACCCTCTTTTCCATGATTCAGACTCATTTCAACCCAAACGATCTAATAAACAAATAAATATATTATGTAAACTTTTGTTTCTTACTCTTTTATTCCACTACTATAGCATTGATATTCAAACATTTGAACAAAAAAAAGGAGAATGCTTTCCAATTCTCCTCTTTTTGCTTGTTTCTACCATCTTCCTCGTTTTAATCGAGCCTTGTTTACATAACGTATCGCATTTGCTGGAATCCGATCTGGTGAGTCGTCCGTATCAGCTTCCCAAGGATAGAGTCCCTCTTCGTTTTTTTGGAAATTTTGCAGTTCGTCTTTTTGTGATTCCTCGCCCCGCTCGTTCTTCTTCCGCAAACGCATAAGGAAATAAGAAAGTGCGATGAGTATTAATGCGATAAATCGAATCGTCCCTACCATGATCCGTACCTCCTCATTTCATGTAGTCGATAGTTAATTAATCCCGACAGGAAATGTTCAGCATCATCGATTCTCATTCTAAAACGGTCATGTCTAGCAAAAAAGCCATAGCTGATCGTATTTGGTTGTTTGAAAAATTGGGCAAATTCTGGAAACATGAAGCCAGTCGTGATTTCATGCTGAACTCTTTTTCTCATGACTGAATTGATCCTGTCCTTAACAACATTGAACTCTTTTGAGCTTTGGAATATTTGCGTTTTCAGTTCGCTACTTGATAATTTTTCAATCATTTTAGACGCTGCGACTAGCAACTCCAACATTGTGGGATAAGCCGTATCTCGTTTATCAATGAAGTTAATATTCCCAAGTGCATTGTCCAAGCCAAATTGATAATATTCTTTCTTTTCTTGATAAATCAGCAGTTCATTGGTTGCGTAACTAAGCCAATGATCATGATATTTTTGGTAGCCATCGGCAATAAATTGATTCATGAGATCCTCACAAATCTGCATGATCTTTGCTTCTTTGAAAATACCATAAGCCCGAAGCAGGGCAAAAAGGATTTCACCATCATAATAAACGATTCTAAATGTTTCCTTGATTTGTAATTGCGAATCCAACACATGGATGGTTCGATTGTCCTTTGTTATAAATTTATCCTTTACAGAAACAATCAACCGCCTTAAAATCGGCTGAAATTGCGTATCTCCTGTGACTTCGCTATATTTAGCAATCGCTAAAATCGCTGTTGCTTGTGCTCCCAGCTTGTATTCTACACTGGAGCTTAACGGTTCCTTGACCAAAAGATAGCCCGAGACTTCTGAGAGTAAATGCTGGATGCCCCATTGAAGACTTTTTTCGAGTAAAGGCTTTATTTGTTGATCATTCGTGTATCCGGCAGCTTCGGCTAACGCGTACAAGGAAGAAAAATGTCGGACAGAATTATAGCCTTCTATTCGTTGGTCATAACAGGGGAAATAACCATAAATAAATTGTCCTGTCTCTGTTAATTGGCGCTTTAGATAGTCACTGCCTTTTTCAATCACTAGATCAGTTATTTGATTCAAATTTAAAACCGAAACGGACCTTACCCGATTGCCATTTCCATAATCAATCAAAGGAAAAACCTGATCATTTTCAAAGTAAAAAGCTTCTGTTTTAAATAGATACAGTGGAGCAGTTGATAACTGAGCTGTCTTCGCGTTTCTTATGCCATATTTTCTCTTCATATAGCCACGATAATTTTGATCATCAATTGAAAGTTCCGGTAGATTTCGCCCGACCTTGTGCTCTTTGCTAGGCTTTAAGATCGCATTTCCCACCAGTTCTTCCATTAAAAAGCTCTGCTTCTTTCTTCCATTTACCCGAAAATTGAAATCGCCGTAGTTGTTCCTTTTGACACTGCCAATCAATTCCTGAAGTTCTTGGAAAGTAATCTTCTTTTCCTCTGTTACAACATCTAGTCGAAAATACGGGGCTTGTTCAAGGTTCTTTCTTTTATAGTATGATAAAAAATCATTCCAAATTGTTTGATAATTATCGCCGTACAGCTCAACGACCTGACTGCGTTCTGCGAATTTACCGATACTGATAATTAAGAGAGGACTCACCAGCTTTGTCCGCATTTTACTAAGCAACTCTTCCACCACTTGGAATTTATTTTCAATTAATTGAATCGACATTTTATCACCCCATAAAAGATCAATGAAGGGAACATTCCCTTCATCAATCCCGTTTTTTTTAGTCTTCTTTTTTTGTCTTTCTAAGTTTCCATATACCAATACCAGAAAAGAATGCGGCTAGTGCTCCTAACGCTGTGAGCGATGTGTCAGTGTCCTCACCGGTTGCTGGATATTGTTTCGCGCTTCCAAGGTAACTAGGGTAACTAGTTTTTCCGCTTCCAACACTTCCTGACCCACTTGCACTATATCTTCCTAGTGAAGATGTCGGTGGTGTGCCTTGGTTATTCGCCATTACAGGTACTCCTCTGTTGTCGTCGCTATCCGCATCAGCGTCAGAATCTGAATCAGCATCGGCATCAGAATCAGCGTCGGCATCGGCATCAGAATCAGCGTCTGCATCGGCATCAGAATCAGCGTCGGCATCGGCATCAGCGTCTGAATCAGCATCGGCGTCTGAATCAGCATCGGCGTCGGCATCAGCATCAGCGTCGGCGTCTGCATCAGCGTCGGCATCGGCGTCCGCATCAGAATCGGCATCAGAATCAGCATCAGCATCGGCGTCGGCATCAGCATCGGCATCGGCATCGGCGTCCGCATCAGCGTCGGCGTCGGCATCGGCGTCAGCATCAGCATCGGCGTCAGCATCGGCGTCGGCATCAGCATCAGCATCGGCGTCAGCATCCGTTTCATCATCATCTGGAATAATTGCAGGTGTCGGTAAACTTGGCACGTTGTTTTGATCATAGGCAATTAATTCAATTTGATCTAATGCATCGACATCTTCTGCAGATAAAGGGATTGAAAATCGACCATTCTCATCCGTCTCTCCTTCAGCAATTTCTGTGCCGTCTTTATAAATTCTAATGATCGTATTAGGGTCCGCATACCCTGTAACTTTATAATCCGTTGATGAATTCCCTGTAACTACTACATCATACGGTGCAGTTACTTGTGCTACTTTATAAAAGATTGGTGTATAGCCATCGTATTCTGTAGAAATATCAATTGAAAGAAGATTCGTTTTCACAATTGTAGCTAAAAATCCAGCTTCATAAGGTTGAGTCAAGTCTATTCCCCGATCAATTAACTCTTGAGGGATCGGATCAATGATAGTTGTTGGAATCGTAACGTTCGTTTCTCCTAAAATACTCGCATCTGCAAGCTCACCAATTAATGTTGAGCCTGTATTTACTAAAGCTTGGGCAGTGGCGAAGGTTCCATTGAAAATAGGTTTTAGCGTCAGATTTAGCGTTTGATTCAAAAGTCCAGCACCGGTTCCTGTAATTGTCAGTGCCTGGACAGCACTATTCAAATCACTAAGTATTTGATTGACGTTTTCTCGAATAATCGTTTCCAATACACCGTCAAGATCCGCATAAATATATTGATCCCCTTGGGCCTGCAATTGCAATGCGACATCTGCGGCAGTCAGACTACTTAAATTTTCTAATAGATTTAATTGTTCATAAACCTCATCTAAATTTATATTCAATAATGGATTAGAGTTAATTAATGTGTTAATCGAGTTTATTAGTGTAGTCGTTGCGCCGTCAACAATCGATAATAATGGAGCTAGACCGTTTTCCGGAAGTAAAATATTCGTTGAGAGCGCTCCTGTACCATTCGGTGCTACGTGACCTCGAAGTTCTTCAGGAATTGCCAACACAGCCATTCTATTGCCTGCAACCACACTTAGATCAATACCGCTATCAGCTGAAATGGTGAAATCCACACTTCTAACAGCATTTTCAATAGTAAAAGGACTCGTATCAGTTGTTCCACTTGAATTGGAAGAGTTCAAACTACTAAATAATTGCCCATCTATCAGCGCTGCATAAGCCTGTGTAGATTGCGTTGAAAAAAACGGAGTTGCTATTGAAATCGGTGTCAATCCTAGTAACAAGCCTGTCGCTACTGAAGTTCCTACATAGATATATTTTCTTGAACGTCGTTTTGCTCGTGCTTTTTGGTCCATTAACTTTCGATAATCCCTCTTCAATCTTTTCATCCCCTAAAAATAATTTATTTGAACTATTTTTTTGGTACCAGCAAAATGGTTTGATCACTTAAGTTAATAGGAATTAAACAAGAATATAATCTCTGAACAACTAGATTGTTTTACAATAAATAACTTTGACAGGACTTCTTAGAAGCTAAATTAGGCATACCTTATAATAAAATAAAGCTCTGCTGTGTTATGAAAATACTCATCTAAAAATGCTCGTTTATGACATTTATATGAATAAATGGTGAATATTATTTTAACTTAAGCAAGAGATACATTCTTATTTTAAAAATATTCAGTTATTTTAAAATCCGCTGTTGGTGAGTATGGATAACCTACCCTTGGAATTCGAAAAGGGATTCTTATATTTCTAAAAAAATGAAAAAAAAGACAGGTCTTTTTGTTTGGTTTGAAAAATGACACCCATATTTCAGATTCGGAATATTTCTACTTATTGCCGATATACTAGTTCTGCTTAGCGGGGTTTAGCAGTAACTGTGTGCCTAGAAAAGTGAGCTCATGAAGTCAAACATGAATATACCTGCTGTAAAGCGATTTTTTCATGTGAAAATTTCTACTTTTCTTATAGAGGCAATAAAAATAACCCATCGGTTTTCCGATGAGTCATGAATTCTTATTCTATTATCAATCTCGACATGACCGGAAATTTTTCAACTATTTCCAATTGTTATATCGCTGAGTTCATTGTCGAATCTTTTTTACTGGCTTTTTGATATTGGCGTAAAAAATAAGCCGCAAACAGAAGTGTCTTAAGTTCAGTGATCGGCAAACTCGCCCATACTCCCGTTAATCCACAGAAGTTCGCTAAAACAAGCACTAAAGGTATTAAGAAAAAATAGCCTCTGAACAACGCCAACGTAAAAGCCTGTTTGGCACGACCGATCGCTGAAAAGAAAATGCTAAAAACGACATTCAGTGAAGAGCCAAATAATGACAAGAAGAAAATCGGAATACCAGCAGCGGCTAACTGAATCAGCATTGGATCATTTTCACGATTAAACGCGGAAATGATTGGGTATTTCAAGAAAAATAGGACCAGATACAAGCCAACTGCCATAACAAAGCTAACCCTTAACCCAAAGGCCAAGGTCTTTTGGATAGTGGTGCGGTCTTCTTTGTTTGCGGCACGACTGATTAATGGCTGAATTCCCTGTGCGACGCCAGTAAATAAAGAAAGCGCAACTACTAGAATATTTGCCAAAACTCCATAAGCAGCAATGGCAATATCTCCGCCTAAGCCGATCAATACCTGATTGAAGACTAGGATACTTACACCCGTACTCATTTCCGCAAGAAAGGAAGATAACCCCAGCTGCACACTTTGAGTGACCGTCTTTAGCTTCGGAATCGCCCATCTCAATGAAAGGGAACGCTTTGAGAAATGTCGGTGAGTACTCAAAATGAGCAGACTAAGGACTGGAGACAATACCGTTGCCAACGCTGCACCAGCCATTCCCATATTCATTGGGAAAACAAAAATATAATCAAAAATGATATTGAAAACACTGGAACAAATCATCGCCTTCATTGCCAACTGCGGATTTTGATCGTTGCGAATAAATGCTAGACATAAATTGTTCAAGATAAAAAATGGCGCCATCACCAAAATAAAGCGCATATACATTGTTGTATACGCAACAGTTGCGCCACTTGCTCCTAAAAGTAACGCCAAATCTTGACTGAAAAAGGCCCCTAGTCCAGTAAAAAAGAGTCCGATGATCCCACCAATCACCAGCAGCTGAGAAAAATAGTCGCCGCTTCTTCCCTTCAGCGCAAATAACGTCGCGCCGCCCATACCCAACAATAGCCCGAGCCCCGTCAGTAGATTGAATATCGGCAGTGCAATATTTAAGGCCGCCAAGCCTAGCACTCCCACCCCATTTGCAATAAAAAACGTATCCGCTAAAATATACAGCGATAATCCTAGTGTACTTAACACGCTTCGTGTGACATAACCTTTGATCTCATTCATTTGATTCCCTCCACAAAAAAATAGCATCCTACCCTCCTATGGCCTACGGGGCAGACTGCTACTCAAAACAAAACCCGGCGATTTTGCTAAAAGTTCTTCATAATTTCCTTACATTCTAGCAATAAACAGAGCAAAAGGCAATCCAATTCTACAAGTCAAGATACATCGCCCGTTCACCATTCTCCGGATCATGCCTTTGACTGTCAATAAAACCAAAGCGCTGATAATAAGGAATAATTTTTTCATTTTCCTCATGCACACTCAAATAAATCCGCTCAATCTCATACTGTTCTTTCATAAAATCGATCAGTAAAGGAATAAACAAGGTCCTATAGTGTTTTCCTTGAAACTTTGCGTCGATCATTAATCGATCCAGCCACATTGACTTATCCTGCTTGGCACCAATCATGGAAAAACCGATCAACTGACGATCATCATACAATGCCAATGGCTGCCAGTTAAGAGAAACATCATAGGCTGCCTCCAGCAAAGATTGACCATTCGTCTCGATGAAAGCCTCTTGATCCTTTGAAACAGAAAGAGCAACGATTTCACGCCAATTGCTTTCATCTACATCTTTAATCAATAATCCCATTGGTTGCGTTCTCCTTTAAAGGTACTATTTGTAAGCAACCATAACAAATACAGAAAAAACAGCAATCAAAAACCGATTGCTGTTTAAAAATTTATTCAACCACTTCCTTACTTTCACGCATAAAGATCGCCGCGCCAATGGCACCAATCAGAACGATGGTTCCGGCAACATAACAGATTTGAATCAAGCCTTTATCGAAAGCATCCACAACCAGCTTCTGTAAATCTTGAGCAAATGGCGCTTTACTTAGTGCATTTGAAAAAGCAATTTCATGACCGGAAAATGGCCCGGCTTTGATTAATCCGTTCACTAATTTTTCTGGTAGATGCAGCGAAGAAGCCTGTTGACTTACAACATTCCCATAACGATTGGCTTCGACTAAGCCTAAAATTACTACTCCAAAGCTGGTACCAAATTGGCGGAAGACATTCAGTAATCCTGAAGCCATGCCCATTTCCTGTGGAGCCACACCTTCTAACCCAGCCGAGTTCAATACCGGATTAACAATTCCGTTGGCGATTCCGATCATGACTAACGTTGGCCATAATTGAGCATAGCCCATCGTTGGAGATAATTGACCGATCAAAAAAATGAATCCAGCGCCGCTGATTAATAGTCCGGCAACGATCATCCATTTTTTCGAAAATTTGTTACCAAGAATTCCAACGACTGGTCCTAAAATCAATGACCAAACCGATAAGGCCAATTGACGAATCCCTGTATCAAAGGCGGACCAGCCAACATAGTTTTGCATTAGGACTGTCAAGTACGTATTAAAAGCGTAGATACCAGAACCTAAAGCAAACGCGACTAATACTGAACCAATGAAATTGATATTTTTGAACATCGACAAATTCATCATAGGATTTTGTACTTTGGCTTCCGCAAAAATAAATAGTGCTAAGAAAACAACCGCTAAAAGCAGCCATCCACCTATGCGCAGATCAGTCCAGGCCCAGTTGAGGTGGGTTTCCTTTTGAATCAAACCATAGATTGCGCTGAACAGTGCTGCCGCGGATAAAATCATCCCGATAAAATCGATTTTTTGATCTTTCCCATAGCTTGGTGTTTCATTGACAAAACGAACCGTCATTAAGACGGCAATAATTCCGATCGGCAAATTAATAAAGAAGATTGATTCCCAACCAAAGGCGTCTACTAGCAAGCCGCCAACTAGCGGACCAGAAGCCGAAGACAAACCAATAACAGAACCTAAAATACCTAAAGCTAGACCGCGTTGTTTCCCATCAAAATTGGAAGCCACCAGCGCCATCGACAAGGACATCATTCCAGCCCCACCGACTGCTTGGACACCACGACCAATATCTAAAATCAATAAGGATGGTGCAAAGCCATTCACTACAGAAGCGATAACAAAAAGAATCAAACTAGCTAAAAAGATTTTTTTTCGTCCATACATATCGCCCATTTTTGACACGATCAGCAACGTGACCGCAAACACTAAGGTATAAGCATTCAGCACCCATTGCAGTTGCGTAAAGGGTTCATTGAAGGCCTTTTGCATAGTCGGTAATGCGACGTTTACTACAGTCACATCTAAAAGGCCCATAAATACACCTAATGACATCGCGAACAACGAGAACCATTTTCTTGAAGAATTTTTCATAAACTGTTCCAACTCCTACTATTTATAACATTCAATCGCTTCAGTAGATCATTACTTTCGATCAGCGATTTGTTTTTTTATCCAGATTAATTTTGTTTTGGCAATTTGAATATCCAACTCATAGGCCTCCACAAGTATGCGAAAACGTTCTGCATTTTCCGGAAAACGCACTTGAGAATCAATCATTTCTGCCTGCGCCTTTTGATAGAACATTAGATCCTTTTCAATAAACAGTTGGAACTCATCCAAGATTCTCAGCTGCTCAGTAAGGTCCACGCTATCCAGCGAACGTAATTTGAAATGGATCATATCATTGCGCTTCGCATCAGAAGGAATTTTTTCCTTCATTAACTCAATAAAGCGGTCGACACCTTTTGTAGTAATATGCCACAGCTTCATCTTTCGCCCATCCTCATAAATCGTTGAAGTCACGAGCCCTTCCTTTTCTAATCTTTCTAATGATGGATACAATACCCCGCTAGAAACCTTCCGCATCGGCTGCAATGCAGAGCCAACGATTTTTTGAAGCTTATAGCCGGTTTTATCACTGGTAATCAATGAGCCTAAAAGCAGTAAATCGTACATTTTATCCCCCTCCCGATAAAACAGTATCAGTCTTTTAGATATATCGACTTGCTTATTATAGGTCTTTTAGACACATTGTCAAATAAAAAATATTCTTATTTTATTAAAAAAATCCAACTTAAATGAGAACATAAAGAAACACCTGCGACGAAATAGTCGCAGGTGCCGCGCACTCAAGAATTATTCGCAAATATAATCCAAAAAACTACTTGCTTTTTTGTCGATAAAGATAAATCATGGAGTTGAAGTACCTCTTGCCACAAGTGGTAAAGGAAACGATTTTTGCTTTTCGGAAAGGACGAATTACTCAATGAACTTAATGCAGAATTATTATCAAGAACTTCAGAAAAATATGGAACACGTCGTCAACAATGAGTCAGAGGCTATAACTAAAGCAGCGACACTCATGAGTACTTGTATTGAGGCGGAAAATAAGGTTTATTTTTTTGGCACGGGGCATTCCTATATTGTCGGTCAGGAAGTCTTTGCCCGCGCAGGCGGCTATGCGGGCTTTATCCCGATCCTTGAAAATGAACTAGGCATGAATCATGCCTTCAAAAGCACGCTGATTGAACGAACTACTGAATACGCCGATGTTTTGCTAGAATTGTATCCGTTTAAAAAAGGCGATGTAATCGTCATGACCTCAAATTCTGGACGAAATGCGCTGTTAATTGAACTGGGGCTGCGACTTAAGGAGATGGGCGTTAGCATCATTGCCATTACTGCTTTGGAGACGTCAAAAAATAGTATTAGCCGGCACAAGAGCGGATTGCGCTTGTTTGAGCTTGCGGATGTTGTCCTTGATAATCGCTCTGTTTACGGAGATGCCAGCCTTTCTCATAATGATGAAATAAAAACAGGGCCTACCTCAACCATCATGAGCTGCTTTATCGTCCAGCTTTTAGTCAGCGCGTTCGTTCAGCTTGAAGTTGAAAAAGGCGGCGATGTTCCAGTTTTCAGAAGTAGCAATATCGATGGCGGCGATGCCTACAATGAGAAGTTGTTTGAACGTTATCGTTAACAACTGACTATAAATAATTCTTTATTACACAATAAGCCAGAAACCCTTTTCTTCATTGAAAGAGCTTCTGGCTTTTTATCACTTCATTAAAAATTCTTTTCGTTAACTAGCTCGTTTTCTCAATAAAGCCACGAATCGCTTGATCGATCACATCCCCGTTGCCATCAATCGTATGTCCGCCGGTCTCACAAATTATAGTATCTGCCTTAACTCGTTTAAGCAACTTTTCGATAGCCTCATACTTCGCCATTGGATCATCTTTCGCGTGACAAACTAAAATCGGCACGCTGATCGTTTCTAAAGCATAGTCATCATAGTTCAAGGACATATCCGTATTTGTAACCTCGCTATCCGCTTTCACCCCTTGACGTCTAGGGGTAGCTGGCAGCATGGTTTCAAACAAATTATTGCTTTCAATAGTCGAACCCATCATTTTATTGAAGACAAAGTAACACATCCACCCGTGAGAACGGGTGGCTTTTTAACACCTCTAGAAGAGGTCACTACTCGCCTACTCCATAAATGGAGCTTTCTAAAAGACCACCAACCGCTCTTCGCTCGCTACTTTATTTCTTTTTCTTCATTTTGAATGGATCAACGTATTCTCGTTTACTTATACTATCTCGGATTCGATCATCTGATTCTTGCTCTCGTATATATTTTTCAATTGTTTTCTGGTTCAGACCGACTGTGCTCACGTAATACCCCTTTGACCAGAAACTTTTATTTCCATATTTATAGACTAAGTTTCCATGCTGCTCATGGATAAGCGTCGCACTTCTTCCTTTCAAGTAGCCCATGAACTGCGAGATACTTATTTTTGGTGGTACTTTTACCAACATGTGAATATGATCTGGCATTGCGTGTGCTTCGATTATTTCTACCTCTTTCATCTCACAAAGCTTCCTCAAAATTCTTCCAATATCTTTTCTTAATTCCCCATAGATTACTTTTCTTCTATATTTTGGGGTGAAGACTATGTGATACTTACAATTCCATCTAGTATGTGATAAACTTTTGTCGTCTTTAGACATAGAAAAACTCCTTTCGATAAAATAAGCGGTTGGTAGCCACTTATTAGTATATCGAAAGGAGTTTTTATCGCTAAAGCTATTCCATCCACGCGTAGAAGCGCGCGGTTTTCTTGTTTCGTACGCTCCGCGAACGAAACTGACTAAAGTCATTAATAAAAATGACCTTGGTGACTTCTATGTCATCAAGGTCATTTGGTTTCTATATTCGATTTAGTGACTCAAATGATAATACTCTTCTTCCATCCGCTGCATTCTTGCACGTTCCTTTTTGTTGTACCAAGGAGAAACAGTGAAGGCCAACACATCGTTGATCAAATAAACCGAGCTGTTGACAAACATCGCTAAGCTGGCGGAGCCATGTCGGAATGAAATGAACCAAAGAACCATTTGGGCAAGGCCTGAAGCCAGCCACCAAAAATATTGATTGTTGTAGCGTAAGAAGCTGATAATTCCGGCACTCAGACTAATAGAAAAGGCAATCGCATCAATCCAAGGCCGGGGATCGTCGGTGAAGCGTTGGATCAAATAACCCGATACAAAATAAACGATAATGGTACTGATAATCGCAATCCCCCATGTTTTTCCGGTGAACTTGCGGATTTTTGCGGCCATGTTGTGATTCCATTCCTTACTTAATAAAACAGGAATATCAAGGGTGATCATATAGGCGATCTGTTCGCCGATGCTTAAATAATTCTTCGCTGAATAGCCAACATAAATAAAGCAGATTGCCGAGATAATTCCCAAGATACCGTTAACCGACTTTGCGGCATTAATGGACAGAATACATAAAACCCCTAAAGTTGTACCGATGAAGGTAATTACAGTTAGAAGGTTGATCGGTTGGTTAACTAGTGTCATCACCTGACAGCCTAGACTGAAGAAAAAGAGGTAATAGTTTTGTTGCGGCCAGCCTTTTAACTGGTGAAGTAAAAATTTAAAATAATTTATCATGGTGGAGCTCCTCGTTATAAATATTTAGGGATTCATCTTTATATCTATACCCTCGAAAAAATAGACGTTCTTTAATTCTCAAATAAAGGACCTATTAAAAAATTCCTTTTTCAATATTTCCATTTGAATAATAACAAGGACTTTTCAGTTCCTGCTGATTCAACTTATTCGTTTCTTCTTTGATCAGCTTGATCACTGTTTCAGCAGCCTGCGGATCAGCGACAAAATCGTAGTGATCGCCGTCGATCTGGATTTTTGGACAAATATTAAAATTATCATACCATTGCTCATAACGCTCGTTGACCATTCGATAGTAATCATACAGCTCAGGATTTGCGGCAATTTGTTCGTAATCTCGCCCACGCTTTTGAATCCGATCCAGCATCACATCAAAGGAAACCTTAATATGAACCATTAAATCAGGCCGTTTTTTTGGTGCGGCAGTCTCCAATTCCTTCAACATCGTGTCCAATAAGTTGTCATATTGCAGCACTTCCTGTTGACTTACGCGCCCAAGATCAGCATTCAAATGAAACAGTAAACTGTCTTCATAAATTGAACGATCAAGCACGTTATCCGCTTGCTTCAAGGCATCCTTCATCGCCAAAAAACGTTTATTTAAAAAGAATATTTGCAGCAGAAATGTATATTTTTCTGGATTCGAGTAAAACAACGGCAATACTTCGTTATCATCCACGTTCTCGTAAAATGGTTTTGAATTCATTTCCTGCGACAACATATCTGTCAAACTACTCTTCCCTGCACCGATTGTGCCAGCTATTAATAGCATCGTTTCATCCATCCTCTCTCATTAAAGTAAGAATTTATCTTTTAAATCCTTGATAATAGTACTCCTAATTTTTTTTGATGTAAAGACTAGATTTTGTGTCTAATTAGTGATATACAAAACCGACAACACAATATATAGTGTTGTCGGTTTCAAGAGGTTGTATGCACTTTCTTTGCTATGTTGACGATTTTTCATCAAAAATATTGGACTCGCAGTTATCTCTTTTTAGGTACTATTTTTCTAAAAACGTGAAAAATAGGTTTATTTTCGTTTCGCATACGATCCAACTAAACTTCTCGTATGTTTGACCTTCTAAGTTGAAGATTTTACTAACCACTTTTAATCCTGCAAAAAGTCGGACTCGCAAAAGAGACCTCTTTACTTCACGCAAAGAGGTCTCAAAATATTAATAATCAAATTGACGGTAGTAACGACGAATGTCTAATGGATGGCAATTTAATTTTTCAACATGGGCATCGATTCGTTGGGTGACACAGTGCATTAATAAATGCGGTAGCACTCGGCCGCGATTTTTCTCGCTGATCCCTTCAATTGGATAATCTTTGGAATCAATAAAAGTATAGTTTCCACAAATACGTGGTAACAGATTTTTCACCCGCTCAGCTAATGGACGCTGCTCATCTTCACCTAAGAACAATGTTACTGGTGTGGTTTCATCCACGATTTCTAACGTTCCGTGTAAGAATTCAGCAGCGTGGATTGATTTAGAGCGTAACCAGCTTTGTTCTTCCCAATAGCACATCGCGTATGAGTAAACGGCGCCCCACTGATTACCAGCCCCGATAAAGTAATGCATAGCATCGTGACGATGTTTTTCAGCAAACGCACGACCAAAGTCTTCTGCTTGTTTTTCTGCTTCGACTAACCCTTTGGCTAAATGATTTTCCAATTCCTCATAATACTCTTCATAATCTGGAAAATCGCCATTCTTGTTCATTAAACGATCCGCAACCATGAAAAATTTGATTTGCTCAGTTCCAGGATTCGGATAGGTAATCACGTGATCACAGCTTTCAGCCAGTTTCGTGCCTGCCGTATCAATGAAGCCTAATAATGTCGCGCCGACTTCTTTAATCATATCCACTGCCTTCACAACTTCTTCCGTTGTACCTGTTACTGAAGAAAGAATCACTAATGAGTCCTTCGTCAGTCTGCGATTACCGGTAGTATAATATTCAGCAGCGTGCTGCACATACACTGGCAAATCACTGCGACCGTTAATATACGTTACTGCCTGCATAGCAGAAGCATAAGTGCCGCCGATTCCTAAATAAAATACATTGTCGTAGCCTTTTTCCCAAACCTCGTCAACGATTTTTTCAACCTGTGGACGTAGTTCTAAGGCTCCTTGGATATCATCAATTTGCTGCTGTTCATTAAATTTCAACATGTCATAAACTCCTCAACTTTATATTTTACTTTTTAATACTGCGTCAAAATCATCAAAAATTCGTTTGCTTAAATCAATTCCCTTCGCCGTTGCCGTGCGATACGCCAGCAGTTGGAATGGAATAATCAATACTAATGGCGAGAAAAGCTCAGAAACCTCAACATCTAAACCTAAAGTATCGTTATCAGAAGCTTTTTCTGTCGTCACCCTCAGGATTTTCCCAACAGAACTATCCATATAAGCCGCTAAAGCCTGTGATCTTTCAAGATTCACACTGGGTGTTTCGATAAAGATCAGCGTATGTTCCCAATCGGCTTCCAAATATGGACCATGCATGTAAGCTTCTAATTCAAAGCCTTGACTAGGTCGGCGTACAGTTTCAGTGAATTTCGTTTCAAACTCTTTGGCTGTTCCCCAGTTTGGTCCATAACCTAGTGCAACGAAACGTCCGCCAAGCTTCAGCAGATTTTCGTGCTGCTCAAAAAAGTCATTGGATTTTGTGATTACACTTGGAATATGAGTAATCAACTCCGCTAATTCTTCCTTAAGCGCATGAAGCTTTTGCTCATCAATTTGTTTTTTCGAAACGCCGACTTTGATTGCCAGCAGGATCAATTGTAAAATTGTTGCTGAGAAGCCTTTTGTTACAAAACCAACTGTCTCGATTCCCATGTTTAGGTCAATGACTTTATCAACCACTTGAGCAATCGGACTTTCTACATCGCTGGTTAACACGATCCGTTGAATCTCGGTGCCACTTAATTCCTTCATCGCATCGATTGTCGAGGCACTTTTACCGCTTTGGGAAACGCCGATAATCGTATCGGTTCCTTTGATCAAGCGCCCATAATGATTGAAATTATAGGGTTCTTCAATTGTAATCGTGACATCCGCCAATGTTTCAAACGCGAACTTTGCTGATAAACACGCATTGTAAGAGGAACCTGTCGCTAAGATCGTGACAGTATTCATTTCTGCCAATTGTGTATCCGCCGAAAAATCATACTCGGTAAAAATTTTCGTCAATGTTTCTTGTTCTTGATCAATATAATCAAGCATTGTCATTGTTGACATGTTTTCCCTCCATTCTTAAAAGATCCCGATTAACGAACCAAGGATGCCGAAAACAGCTAAGCCTAATAAAATCGTCAAGGCTTTGACTTCCTTTTTCAATAAATAGAAGACTGCGCCAAAAGCACCCAGTGATAAGATTCGCGGCACGATATCGTCAAAAATACTTTGAACTGTTACCGCATTTTCACCTGTCCCGATTTTCAGCGGGATATTGATATCAATCATTGAAGCAGTCATTCCGCCAACAACCATCAACCCGATGATTGAAGCACCTAAGGTCAAACTGCCCATCATGCCGTTTTCCTGAATTTTCTTCAAGAAGCCGGTTCCCAGCTTATAGCCCCATGATGTCGCAAAATAGCGGAACAATAAATGTGGAATATTGAAAATCAGAATGAACAAGATTGGCCCTAAGATATTGCCCTGCAAAGCCAAAGAAGTACCCACGCCTGTAGCAATCAAACGCAGCGTTCCCCAGAAGAAGGAATCGCCAATCCCAGCCAATGGTCCCATTAATGACGTTTTGATATTATCAATTGTAGAAACATCAAAATTCGGATCGTTAGCATTTTCCTCTTCCATCGCCGCGTTGATCCCTAGAATCAAGGTCACGATATGCGGAGTCGTATTAAAGAACTCCAAATGACGCTTCAACGCTGTTGCCATCGCTTCTTTAGATTTATACAATTTCTTCAAAATCGGAATCATTGCATAACAGTAAGCCAGATTCATTTGTCGCTCGTAGTTCCACGAGAATTCCATTTGGAACGAACGCCAGAACACCTTACTCAAATCTTTTTTCGTAATTTTCAACTCATTGTTCTCATTAGAAGTCTTCATCATCATCCACTACCTCCCCTGTAGAAGTTTGGACACTGTTATTTTGTCCGCCACGCACATTCATAATATTGATCACGACTACCGCTACAATCGCACCAAAAATTGCGATTCCTGTCACTGGAATTTCAAGATAAGCAGCCAATGCAAAGCCTAAGAAAAAATAAGGCGCTACCTGTTTATTGATCAACAGACGAGCAAGCATCGCAAACCCAAGTGCTGGGATCAAGCCTGTTGCGACAGATAATCCGTGCTGGATAAATTCAGGGATCATATCCAATAAATTTCCAACGGTTTTACTCCCTACCATAAACGAAATCATGACGACTAGTCCTAACATCAAAGATAGACCAAAGCCAGCGATTAAATGCATTCGCTCTACCCCTTTATAATTCCCATCAGCAGCATATTTATCCGCGTTTTGGTTCATGATCGGAATCAAAATACCTAGATAAATATTTTTCAGAATTAAAGTTAATGTGGCAATCGGCAAACCTAGCAGCAACGCCGTTTCTGTTCCAGCACCAGCGGTAATCGCAAAGGCAGTTCCCAAAATGCCTCCTGTCACTACATCTGGTGGAATCGCCGCGCCAACAGAGAAGGAGCCAATAAATGCCAACTCTAGGGTTGCTCCCATAATAATTCCGGCCTTTACATCTCCTAGTACAATCCCGGTAAAAAGACCAGTAACAATCGGACGAGATAATAGCGATGTTCCTAATGCGTACTCAGATTGAGCAATAAATGCGACTAAACCAAGTAAAATTGCTTGAATAAGCATGTTTCTTCAACCTTTCTTTTTTAAAGAACTTCAGTAACAGCAACTTTTTTATCGGCTGGTACTTGTCGAATCTCCACTTCGAGTCCGTTACCAACCATTTCCTTCAACATCTCTTCTTCCTCTGGCAAAACATTGACCGCTTTTCCGATACTCCGTGTACCTTCCTTGGCTTTGATCCCGCCTAAATTAATCTTTTGAATCTCTGGATACGCCTCCGCCAATTTTTTTGCATCCGCAATCGATTCCACCACGATAAATAATTTGTACTTATCTGTTACACCGCTTTGCAGCGCGACGATAGAGTCCTCGATGTTTTTGATAACGAGTTTAACTCCTTGTGGTTTTGCCAGCTTGATCGTCGTCTTACGCAAATCATTCGTCGGTACATCATCGTTAGCGATTAAAATACAATCTGCTCCCAACCCTTGTGTCCAAGAAAATGCGACTTGACCATGAAGCAAGCGATGGTCCACTCTTGTTAATAAAATCATTTTTATCCCTCCATTTTTATTAAAATTCTTCTTCTTCCATTTGATTCGTAATCGCTTGATTGCAAAATTGAATTGTCTGCTTAGAAGTTTCTAAAGTCGCTTCAATCAACTTCGGCAATGAATCAGCTTGCTGAAGCTGCATCGTCAATTCAACTAAAAAAGGCAAATTCATCCCCGCAACTAAATAGAAATTCGGACGATCAATCTGTGTCAAAAATTCATTGTTCACACTTCCGCCAAATAAATCAGTCACTACAACTAATTCACAATCGTGATATCTATTCATGATGTTCTTTACTTCTTTTTCTAGATCAAAATCCTCTGTCAAATAGCAATCCAGCGTTTCGATGGCTATTTGCCTTCCGCAAATTAATTCCAGCGAAGATGTAATCCCTGAAGCTAATTTTCCGTGGGATGCAAGAACGAGCTTTCTTTCCAATCATATTCACCTCTCAATCTTCTCTACACCTAAATAAAAGCAAGCGGTGTGCCAACTTTAGTGGCGCACCGCTTGCTTTATCAAAATTCATCCTCATTCATTGAGGTATCCGTGTTTTTGTAAACGATATCAAAGATATAAGCCAGTTCGGAATCTGGTATCGTGACACTATAAACTCGTTCAATGACACTAAACGCCTGTTTGATCCTTTCCAGCCGTTCTTTTTGACACTGATACAAATCGGCATAACCTTCATAGGTTTCAATCGGAACATTTCGGATCAAACGCTCAATTAAGCAGCTGACATGCACGTACAACGCCAACTTCTTCGCATTAGAAAGCTGAATTCTTCCCGAAAGCTCCAAATCTCGCATAAATAAATCAATCTCACTCATGACTTTATCGGTATCTAGAATGGTGACAGAGTCGATTACCTTTTCCAATGAAAAGTTACGAATTACATTCGTGTTGAAAATGTGGTTTTCCTCTACGGTCATCACAGGTGCCAACCATTCAGTTAAAATCTGCTGCTCATCACCAGAGATTAATTCTTCCAAAGAAAGATAGGGAACTTCAGCAATTTTAGGATCATCCGTTCCAATAATCCCTAACACGTCATAAATCGAAAAGACCGTTTCATCCAATTTCTTTTCCTCTAAAACGCGATATTCGTAAGGCAAAATCTTTAGCTCGCAGGTACTTGGAAGGCTTTTTTCAAGTAAATGGCAAATTTGATTGGCCGTTCCGATTCCAGTTTGACAGGTGGTTAATAGTGCTTTGGTGCGATTTTCCTCAGGATAAATGATCTCCCAATCAAAAGCCGCCTCAACTGCCGAATTTTCTGCCAACTCATTCAATGTTCGCTGGTGCATAATACTTTCCCCCACCGCAACAGCTAATGGTGTCGTGACATTATTCATAATCACAATCGGCACATTGATCTGTTTTGGAAAAAACTGATAAATTTCCTTCAAACTGCCCATATCCACTAAAATGACCAAGCCATTGGAAATATCGTTGTTTTCACTATAGTCTAGAATTTCTTCTGCGATCTGCTGAGGGGTCACATCCAGCGGCATATCAAAAGACTCAAAAATATCTTTTCCCAAAAAGCGATTCGCTACATTGGCAATACTGCTGGCAGTCGCGTACCCATGGGCGACGATCACCGCTTTGGTCATTCCCTGCTCTTTCGTCCAATCAGCTTTCTTCAAATACAAGGTCAAGACAATCCGATCCATCGCTGAGATTTCGATATCGATCTTAGGTTTGCACAATTCTAAGATTCTCTGCACATAATAATAGCTTGCAGGATACGCCTCCGATACCTGAACTTCAAGCTGACGGATCAGCTCCATGATTTCATTATCTTCTGATATCCAGTGACTCGAACCTCTTTGGAATAAATAATACCCCACCGCATACACACTATTGCCGTTAAATTTAATTTGATAAGCACTTTCCATCTGGCGGAAAGTTTCCCGCACATACTGAGTCAAATACAGTAGCATTTCATGCTTTTGCTGCCGATCCGTTTCAAACAGCAAATAATCAAACAATTGATCAACAATTTCCTTTAGCTTTAAATGACAATCGCTTAGATCTCCTTGAGCTTTTTGATACTCTAAAATCATTTTGGCAAAGCTATCTTCCACTCTTCTTTGACTTTGACTATTGGAAAACATTAAATTATCCAACGTAGAATCATCATGAATCAATACTTCTTCTGGCAATGTGGTTTGCAGATTCTGGTTATTCAAAGAAAGCAGCGATTCTGGAAGATGATAGATCGTCAGTCTAATCTGCTGATTCTGGATTGCTTCTAAAAAAGCTTTAGCCACCATCACTTTAACAATATTCTGTAATTCGCCGATATTTCCTTTAAAGCTGCCACTAGCCAACAGCTCTAATGTTTGTCCGCTGATAACCAGCTCTCGCTTGATTTTCATTTGTTCGCTGATCAGGAAGGAATAAATTAGTTCTAGTCGTTCATTTCGCGCTCGCTGCTGCAATGAGGGAATCGTTACCTGAATCGGAATCCGACGAATAAAAGTTGTCAAAAAATTGCTTGTCAAATCTTCCGTTGTCGCAAAAAACAATCTAGTTTGAACATTAATCGGGTGATTCGTATCCCCCATTCGATAAATCAAGCCTTGATCTAAATAAGTAAATAATTTCTCTTGTCCCTCTGCATTTAAACGGTGGACCTCATCTAAAAACAAAATACCGCCATCAGCTGCTTCAAACGCCCCTTTATGATCAGCGTCAGCGCCTGTATAAGCACCCTTGATACTGCCGAAAAGATTACTCGTCAGCAATTCAGGATTATTCGCATATTGGGCACAGTTCAGCGTAATGAAAGGCGCATCTTCAGCAATCAACTCATTTTGAATACAATAATGATAAATTAATTTAACTAAATAGCTCTTCCCCGTACCACTTTCTCCATTAATTAATACAGGCAAACCGCCATCCGGATAATTAAGCGCTGCCTTGATTTGTTCAATCACCCGATTCAAGCTTTTGTCGTGCCCAATCAAAAGTGAAAAGAAATCCTGTTCTTTTCCAAACATTGGTTGCTCGGATAAGATCGCTTGAACGCTTTCATAATAATTCGTACTCAATGCAAAAAATTGCTTTTCAAATGCGCCTTTGTGAAAATAATAAACTGGACGCGAATTTATTTTTACCAACTCGCCATTTTCTGTTAGTTGATTTAAATACTGGCTTACCGTATTCCGTTTCACTTTAAAAATCTCCGCCAATTTCGAAGCAGTAAATAGATCGCTCAATTCATTCAAATCGAGAAAAGCCGTTTGGTTCTTTAAATAATTTAACAGTTCTTCTTTCAATACACTCCCCTCCCTTCTCTTATAATAGAAAAAGCGGCACCAAAGTCAATATTTGTTTTTTGCCTTTGTCAATAAAAAATAGTTCAAAAACAGGTCTCCATACCCCAAAAATGGTTATTCATTATCTAATAGGCAATATTCATGCCAATCAATGTTGTAAATCAGCAGGCAACGTTGCTCTATGAAAATGGATTGTTATTTCCAACACTCTAATAAAATTTATGAACTGTTGAAAAAAGTGTTGAGTTTTTTCTTTCGATCATTACTTAAATTAAAAATATTCTCACTTGACGCTTCGAACTTTTATTTTTTCAAAATTCTTTTATAGTGCGAACATAAAAATTCGGCGAATTTTAAAATGAACTTAGCCACTTCATAAAACAAAAAAACGTCATTGCCC
>OJVY01000107.1_pt1 | contig 47810 bp, 51 predicted proteins | sample 1600301 | NCBI WGS metagenome assembly OJVY01 (sample SAMN04436925, study PRJEB24849) | human gut metagenome | biome: human gut; feature: NICU; material: stool | host: Homo sapiens | place: USA: Saint Louis, MO | collected 2012-05-22
TTAAAAGTCATTGAGGTAGCACAAGCTGGTGTGACCGGAGCACAGTTAGATGGGGGTATTTTCTTATTAGGAGCAGCGGGACAAACAGTATCAGCTGATGAAATAACGGTTAATACTGTAGCTGATCTTCAGGATGCAGTAAAAAATGCGCCAGAAAATCGAAAAGTTACACTTGGCGGAAGCTTTCCGACAGATATTGGGGCTACAATCGCTCTGGTAGAATCACCATATCAAGTTGAGGTTGATGGCGCTGGTATCACACTTCAATCTACTACAAGTAAACAACTATTTTCTTATGGGGGCGGTACTGGAACGGCAGCCTCAAGTTTGACCCTTAAGAATTTTACGCTTGAAGGTTTAGGGAATAATACGCGAGCTTTAACAGTTTCTGGGTATAAAGGAGAATTTATTCTCGAGAACACAATCGTCAATAATTTTCACGGATATGATGATGGAGGCGCCTTCTATACTAGTGGGAATACAACACTGAAAAATAGCACGTTCTCAAATAATGTAAACAATGCATCAGGATATTCAGGCGGTGCAATCGCTAGTAAAGGGTACTCGGCAAACTTTAAAGCCTACAATTCTAAATTTATCGCGAATGAAACAAAGCAAGTAGGAACAGGAAACGTCGGTGGTGAAGGCGGAGCGATTTATTTCTTCCAGCCGAGTGCTTCAGCAAAATTTACTTTTAAGAACAACTATTTTGAAGGAAATAAATCGGTTGAAGATGTCTCTGGTGGTGGATCGAAGAAACTAGCTGATGGCGGAGCGATCGCCTTCTTCAATACAGTTGATGGAACAGATATTCAGTTTGATGGAAATTCTTTTGTTAGAAATATTGCTGGGGATGATGGCGGAGCGATCTTAATTCAGACCAACGCAAATATTGCGAGTGCAGCGACATTTAGAAATAACACGTTTTATTAAAACAAGGCATTAGGACAAGATGTCTCTGCAAATAATGGTGGAGCGATTCAAATTTATGCCAATGGCGGGATAATGGAAGGCAGAAGAGCCGTCGTTGATTACATTAATAATTCATTTGTTGAGAATGAAGCTGTCTATGATGGTGGAGCCATTGGTAGTTCTGGGTATGTTACCAATTTATCTGCAGGTCGTTATGCGAATAACCTATTTGCTGGAAACAAATCTCGAACAGCCAGCAAGAATAATATTGCAGATTCCAATGTTACTGGAGCTGGAAATATTGAATCCAATCTTGGATACGATAATGGGACAGTTACATCCGTGACCATGGAGAATGTTTTTGGGACCGCTCCGGTTGGTTTAGTTGATAATTACAATAAAATCACTGCAGGAACGTCAGGTGATGCGATAATTTTGCCAACAGTACCAATCGCGCCAGAGAAGCTGGCGGATGATCAAGTTGAGAACTTACGTGAAGTGAACGAAGATCAGCGAGGGTTGCCACGAACAGCGAAAGCAGACATTGGTTCGGTGGAAATTGATTGGATTAAGTATGACAGCAATGGCGGGATTTTTGATTTAGGCACGGCACTGTCGAAATATGAAGGCACGATCTATTATGAAGGAACGCAACCTGAAACCTATTACCAAGTTGGCTATAAGGATTTGAATCAGACGATTCCAGCGGGTACAGATTTAAAAGCAACACGCGACGGGTATCAATTTGCTGGCTGGTCGAAAGAAAAGGATGCGAAAGATCCGGATGAAAATTTAGCCGCTGGTCAAACAATCACAATACCGAAGGGCAACGAGACGTTATACGCTGTTTGGAAAAAATCAGAACCGGTGACGGTCCATTACATGACCTATGATGAAAATAAAAAGCTGGTACAAATTAGTCCAGACGAAATATTAACTGGCGCACTAGGTGCAGAGTATCATGCAAACATCAAGCAGATTGATAATTATGTTTTCTCAGGGGTCAAAGAAGGAGATTCAATTACCGGCTTCTTTAGTGAAGAAGCAAAAGAAATCACATTGATTTATACAAAGGCCGTGAAAGAACAGGGCATCGTTCTTGCACAATATCAAGATGAATCTGGTAACCCATTGATCGGCGACGAAGTTATGACTGGTGAGGTAGGTAGTGAATATACTACGACTCAAAAAGTCATCGATGGCTACGTGTTTAAAGAAGTCGTTGGAACTCCTTCTGGAAAATATGTACTAGGAATTACAAAAGTTGTTTATGTATACACGAAAATACCTGCTGAACAAGGCAAGGTGATCGTTCATTATCAAGATGAAGAGCAAAATTCATTAAGTCCAGATGTTGAATTAACCGGTGATATTGATGATATCTATACGGCAGAGGTGAAGCCTTTTGATGACTATGTTTTAAAAGGCATCGAAGGAAATGTAAGCGGGAAGTTTACAGCTCAAGATCAAGAAGTTACTTTGATTTATGCGAAGAAGGGTTCAGGTACTGAAAAAGGGGTACTCATTGTCGATTATCAAGACGAGACTGGTCATCCGCTTTTAAATAGTGAAGTTACGATCGGTGAAATCGATGAAGACTATGAAACAACACAAAAGAGCATTGATGGCTATACATTTAAAGAAGTTCAGGGAAATGTCACTGGAAAATATGTCGATGGTATTACTAGAGTTACGTATATCTACACGAAAGATAAAGAACCTGAGAAATTAGGTAACCTTACAATTAAGTATCAAGATGAAAAGGGCGAAAAACTAGCAGAAGATTTTACTGAATCACAACCAATCGGGACATTGATTCCGTTGGAGCAGCTGAATAAAACCTTTGAAAACTATGAATTTAAGGAAATTAAAGGATTTACCTCAGGCGTTTACACAGCAGAGGATCAAGAAATTACGGTGATCTATCGCAAGTTGACTGGGAAGGTAATTGTTAATCACATTAGCGATTCTGGTAAAGTATTAGCAAACCCTGTTTTGATGAGCGGCGATGTTGGTGATGGGTATGAAAGTGCGAAAAAAGAGTTCAAAGGCTACAAGTTTAAAGAGACACTAGGTAATTCGACTGGAATATACACATCAGAGCTGCAAATCGTTACTTATATTTACAGTAATAAAGCTACGATCCGGATTCTTTATGTCGATGAACAGGGCAATGAATTAGCACCTGCCGAGCAAAAAATTGGCATCATCGGAGACAAATATGAAACGCAAGCCAAAGCTATCGATGGTTGGACAGTGAAGGAAACGCCAAAAAATGCTAAAGGAAACTATCAAGAAACAGAGCAAACCATCACGTATGTCTACCTTAAAGAGAATAAACCTGCAGCAAACGTTGAAAGTGATACAACAGGAAATGGCGGAGAAAATACAAACAACTCAAATGCTAGTATAACGACCTACCGTTCCACAAAAATACTTCCAAATGCAGGCCGAAGCACTACGGCTACTAGCAAGGTTTTACCACGTACTGGTGAGCAAAAGAATAATACAACAATTCTTACAGTGTTCGGGTTGTTGCTTCTGACGATTGCTTGTGTTGGCGCAATTAAAAGAAGAAGAGCTTAGAATCAATAAATGCGATATCTAAAAAATGAATAGAATTATGAGTGATTCGGTTGTTTATTTCCCGTAGTCTGCGGGAAATAAACAGCCGATTTTTGATTATATTCAACAGGTATCAAGCATTTAACTTTCTCAAGTCGTTCGATTGCTGGGCAGCATCGTGAGCATAAAGACTTATTCAATATGAAAGACTCAAACCCATACTGCTTAAATACCGGAACTTATAATTGTCAAAATAACTTTGCTGTTTAACAAACGGAGATTTCAGCGAACTAATCTAAACAAAGAGGCAGTCTTTTGATTCAAGTAATTTTTTTCTATGGAAGGAGGAACTTTTCTTTTTTATTTTCTTCCTTTTTGGCGCTAAGTTGGTCTTAAAATACAAAATCTCAGTTTTATATGAAAATGAATCTCCGTTTTATTTGTAAATGATTAGAACCAGTTTTTGGTGTTGCAAACATTCTGATTCTGTTTTTAATTAAAAAATTAAATTTTTATTGTGACGAAAAGAACATGTCTGACAATAAAAGTATCATTCTTATATTAGCCTTTTTTTAGAATGAGGAAAATATTTTTTGCTAAATTTTGTTTTATTGTGAATAAAGAAACGTTATGTATTGGTAATTTCAGTATGGTAAATTTCTTTCGATTCTTACTCAAAAACCTAAATTTCCAATCATTAAATAAAATTAATTAGAAGAGTTCTAACTTTCATTATAATTCAAGAAATTGTCGAGTGTTAAAGTTGTAAACGGTATCAATCGCTTATAAACTGAGTGTGTAAGTTACGAAAGCGCAAACAAATAAACGAGCTGTTTCTTTTCAATGTCAGAAAAAATAACAACTTTTATGCGCAATAATCAGTATGGAGGAGAATCGTTATGAGTTCAAAAGTTCTTGACCAATTTCTTGAAACGAATTTGGAAGATCTAAAAGAAAAAGGATTGTTCAACACGATCGATGTTTTGGAAGGAAGCAATGGTCCGATCATTACAGTCAATGATAAGAAGATGATCAACTTGGCATCTAACAACTATCTAGGATTTGCTACTCGTCCTGAATTGATCGAAGCAGATGTAGAGGCAACTAAGCACTATGGTGCCGGCGCTGGCGCGGTTCGTACGATCAACGGAACTTTAGACATTCACCAAAAATTAGAAGAAAAAATTGCTGAGTTCAAAGGAACTGAAGCGGCAATTGCATTCCAATCAGGCTTCAACTGTAACATGGGAGCTATTTCAGCAGTCATGAAAAAAGGCGACGCTATTTTATCAGATGAATTGAATCATGCATCAATCATTGACGGCTGTCGCTTATCTGGTGCGAAAATCATCCGTGTGAACCACCAAGATATGGAAGATTTAGAGGCGAAAGCTAAAGCAGCAACTGAAAGCGGCGAATACAACAAGGTGATGTATATTACTGATGGTGTTTTCTCAATGGATGGCGATGTGGCTAAGATTCCTGAAATCGTTGAAATTTGTGAAAAATACAATGTCATTACTTATGTCGATGATGCTCACGGAACAGGCGTGATGGGGCATGGACATGGAACAGTGAAACATTTTGAAATGCAAGATCATATTGATTTCCAAATGGGAACTTTATCTAAAGGAATCGGTGTTGTTGGTGGTTATGTCGCTGGAACGAAGCAATTGATTACTTGGTTGAAATCACAAGCACGCCCATTCTTATTCTCAACCTCATTAACACCTGGGGCTGCGGGTGCTTGTATTAAAGCAATCGACTTGATTGAAGAGCATCCGGAATATGTGGATACACTTTGGGATAATGCCAATTACTTCAAAGCAGAATTAAAACGTATCGGCTATGACATTGGTAAATCAGAAACACCGATCACCCCAGTTATTGTTGGCGATGAAAAATTAGCACAAGAATTTTCTAAGAAATTATTGGAAAACGGCGTATATGTAAAACCAATCGTATATCCAACAGTACCATTAGGAACAGGTCGTGTACGGAACATGCCAAACGCAGGTCACACAAAAGAAATGCTAGATGACGCGATCAAGGTTTACGAAAAAGTTGGGAAAGAACTAGGCATTATCAAAGAAACCGTTCAATAAAAAAATCAAATTTACCATAAATAGAGAGGAAGTCACATCCATGAAAAAAGTATTAATTACAGGCGCATTAGGACAAATTGGTTCAGAATTAACAGAAAGACTCCGCAATGATTTAGGTGTAAAAAATGTTATCTCAACAGATATTCGTACAGTTGAAGGCAGTCCTGTTGTTGAAAATGGACAGTTTGAAGAACTAGATGTAACCGATTACGAAAGCTTTTTGGATATTGCGAAACGCTATGAAGTAGATACTATTATTCACTTAGCGGCGTTACTTTCTGCTACAGCTGAAAAACGTCCGGCTTTTGCTTGGAACTTGAATATGACTGGATTGATGAATGCCCTAGAAGTAGCTCGTGAAATCGGACCAAAAACGAAATTCTTTGCGCCATCTTCAATCGCAGCTTATGGACCAGATTGCGAACCAGACAATACACCGCAAGATACAGTGATGCATCCTACTACCATGTATGGAGTGACCAAAGTAGCAGGCGAATTATTAGAAAACTACTACCATGATAAATACGATGTAGACAGCCGTTCAGTCCGCTTCCCAGGATTAATCTCATATAAAGTAGAGCCTGGCGGTGGTACAACAGATTACGCAGTAGATATCTATTACGAAGCATTAAAAAACAAATCTTACACATCATTTATCGATAAAGGAACTTATATGGACATGATGTATATGGATGATGCGATTGAAGGAATCGTGAAATTAATGAACGCGGATGCTGATCGTTTAGAACACCGCAACTCATTCAATATCACTGCAATGTCCTTTGAACCAGAACAAATTGCCGCATCAATTCGCCGTCGGATTCCAGACTTTGAATTGAAGTATGACGTTGATCCAGTTCGTCAAGGAATCGCTAATTCATGGCCAAATTCGATCGATGACAGTGATGCTCGTAAAGAATGGGATTTCAGTCCAAGCTTTGATTTAGATAAAATGACTGATGAAATGTTAGAAAGATTATCAGAAAAATTTAAGGCAGAAGGCATCGAAACAAAAGTGTCTTTTGATAAAGTGAACTCGTAAAACGGCAGAGGTTTCTTAACAGAACATGAGGAGGAACTAAGAAAAAAGGAAATGTTTAAAATAACGTTTCCCTTTTTCTTTCTCCATGTTAAAATAATGTCCGGACAAATAAGAGAAGTTATTAAATAGTTGTTATATCGCATTTTTTTGTTCTCTTTCTTTTATGGAATAACTTCAGCTGTTTGTTTTAAAGATCAAGTTAAGAAGTGAGCAAAAGCCACTTCAAAAATTAGGAGGAAAAATTATGGCAGTCGACCAACAAGAACTCGTGGGTTCACAACCATCTGGTGAACTAAAGCGAACAATGACGTTCTTCCCAGCTCTTTCGACAGTAATGGGTACTGTAATTGGGGCGGGGGTATTCTTTAAAGCAGCCAGTGTTGCTGCAGTAACTGGATCAACGAGTCTGCACATGTTGTCGTGGTTCCTAGGCGGTCTGATCAGTGTCTGTGCGGGACTAACGGGTGCAGAATTAGCAGCAGCTATTCCGGAAACAGGCGGTATGCTTCGCTACATCGAACGTGCGTATGGAGAATTTTGGAGTTTCTTACTTGGATGGGCACAGGTAGTCATCTACTTCCCAGCTAATGTAGCGGCTTTAGCAATTATTTTTGCCACTCAGTTCAAAAATCTATTTGGTATGAGCGATTCAACGATCATTCCGATCGCAATCGTGGCAGCAGCTTCAATCATGTTGATCAACTTCTTAGGCTCAAAAGCTGGCGGAATGTTCCAATCAATCACGTTAGTTTGTAAGTTAGTGCCTTTAGCATTGATCGTCATTTTCGGTTTGATACGTCAAGGCGATGTCTCTGTCAGCTTATTCCCAGTTCAAGCCGGTCCAGCAGTTGGCGGTTTTGCTCCAGCTTTAGGTGCTGGATTGTTAGCGACAATGTTTGCTTATGATGGCTGGATTCACGTTGGAAACATCGCAGGAGAATTGAAAAAACCAGCACGTGATCTTCCTCGAGCAATTGCAGGCGGGATCTTAGGAATCATGGCTGTTTACTTATTGGTACAATTTGCTTTCTTGCGTACGATTGATATGTCTGCGTTAGCTGGGAACGAAAATGCGGCGATGGACGTTGCTGGAAAAATTTTCGGCGGCATGGGCGGTAAATTAGTAACGATCGGGATCTTAATCTCAGTATATGGAACAATCAATGGTTATACGATGACAGGGATGCGTCTTCCTTATACGATGGGTCTTGAAAAGCAATTACCTTTCTCAGATAAATTAGTGAAATTAAACAAAAATCACGTACCTTATATCGCTGGGATTCTAGAATTAGTCATCGCTATTGCTATGATGATGGTGGGCGGATTCGATATGCTAACAGACATGTTAGTCTTCGTTATCTGGATCTTCTACACATTAGTCTTTATCGCGGTAATCAAATTGAGAAAAACTGAACCAGATTTGGTTCGTCCTTACAAAGTACCGCTTTACCCAATCATTCCGATTGTTGCGATTATTGGTGGGGTATTTATCTTAGTAATGACGTTGATCAACCAATTCCAATTAGCGATGGTTGGGATTGCCATTACAGCATTAGGTATTCCTTTCTACATTTACTTGAAGAGAAAATATAAATAGAAACGGCTGATTTGACTCAGGACTGTAAACTATTCCGACAAAAAACATCTAAGGCAGATTTTCTGCTTTAGGTGTTTTTTCTATTCTATTGTTATAGAAGAAAAGCCGTTGCCAAGAAATTACCACAACGATATGGTAATTGTCTGTGTTCTAAATGGAAACGCTATCTTTTATGATGGGGTTAGAAAGAGAAAGGATGGTTGATTTATGACAGGATTTTCAAAAGATTTTTTGTGGGGAGGTGCAGTAGCAGCGCATCAGCTTGAGGGAGCTTGGCAAGAAGGCGGCAAGGGTATCAGCGTAGCGGATGTGATGACTGTCGGTGGTCCTGGTATTCCACGTAGAATCACGGAGGGTGTCCTTGAAGGAGAGTATTATCCAAACCATGAGGGCATTGATTTTTATCATCGGTATAAAGAAGATATCGCACTTTTTGCTGAAATGGGTTTTAAATGTTTCCGAACCTCGATTGCTTGGACAAGGATCTTTCCAAAGGGGGATGAGGATGTTCCAAATGAAGCTGGGTTAAAATTTTATGATGATCTCTTTGATGAATGTTTGAAGTATGGGATTGAGCCTGTGGTGACACTTTCGCATTTTGAACTGCCGTATCATCTAGTTACTGAATATGGTGGATTTGCCAATCGTAAGGTGATTGATTTCTTTGTTAGGTTTGCTGAAGTTTGCTTCAAGCGCTATAAGGACAAAGTCAAGTATTGGATGACCTTTAACGAAATTAACAACCAAGCCAATTACAATGATCAATTTTTCCCGTTTACGAATTCAGGAATTTCCTATAAGGAAGGCGATGATCGCGAGCAAATCATGTATCAAGCGGCTCACTATGAACTCGTTGCCAGTGCAAAGGCGGTTCAAATCGGCAAAGCAATCAATCCAGATTTTGAAATTGGATGTATGATCGCTATGTGTCCCATCTATCCGGCAACGTGTAAGCCGGCGGATGTATTGATGGCCCAAAAGGCGATGGAAAAACGGTACTATTTTACGGATGTTCATGTTCATGGAGCTTATCCGGGGTATATGCTGACATACTTCGCTAGAAAAGGATATGATTTAGATATCACCTCAGAAGATTTAGCCGAATTGAAAAAAGGAACAGTCGATTATATTGGCTTTAGTTATTACATGTCCTTTGCGATCACGCATAAAGAAGACAATGTGTACTTTGACTATCACGAACAGGAAGATTTTGTCAGAAATGAATACCTCAACGTCACCGACTGGGGCTGGCAAATTGATCCAGAAGGTCTGCGTTATTCACTGAATTGGTTTACGGATCATTATCGTGTGCCGCTCTTCATTGTCGAAAACGGCTTTGGCGCAATCGACGAAAAAGAAGCCGACGGCAGTGTCCATGATACGTATCGGATCGATTATTTCCGTGATCATATCAAAGAAATGAAGAAGGCTGTAGTGGAAGATGGCGTGGAGTTAATGGGTTATACCCCGTGGGGATGTATTGATTTAGTCTCTGCCAATACTGGCGAAATGAAAAAACGTTATGGGTTTATCTATGTTGATCGAGATAACGAAGGAAATGGTACGTTAGAACGCAGCAAGAAGGATTCATTTGATTGGTTCAAACAAGTCATTGCTTCAAATGGCGAGGATTTAGGATAAAAAAACGAATCCGCTGTCATTCATGCCTACGTTAAAATAAGAGTAGATGAATGTATGGGGATAAGAAATCTATTAAAAATAGGGAGGAAAAAACGATGAAAAAAGCTTTGATTATCTGTGCCGGAGGAATGTCTTCATCCGTCATTGCAAAAAAAACAACCGAGAGTCTGCAAGGAAAAGGAAATGAGATTCAAGTCGACGCGACTTCGCAATCCCAAGGAGCAAATACCATCGCTAAGGATGAATACGATTTGTATCTAGTTAGTCCGCAAACCAAAATGTATTTTGACAGCTTAGAAAAAAGCGCAAAGAAATACAATAAACCGATCGTCAATATTCCGCCACAAGCGTATGTACCAATTCCAATGGGGATTGATAAATTGTCTAACGTGATTCTTGAAAATATTTAGTAAGGGCTGATAACCATGTTGAGCAAGCGCGAGACACAAATCCTAAAATTATTATTTGACCATAAGCATACGTATTTGACGAGTCAAGAAATCGCTTCAGGAATTGATGTTTCCAATCGAACAGCTAGAAAATATCTTCATCTGCTTGAGGATGCATTAAAGCAAGAATCACTTGCTACAATTGAGGCAAAACAAGGAAACGGGTACCAGTTGAAAATTGAGGATGCTAGGCGATTCGACGAATTTTATCTTGAAGAGGTCAAAAGTCAAATGGCTTCTAAAGATATCACAACGATTCAAGAATCAAATGATCGACAATACTATATTTTGAACCGTTTGTTTTTTGAACAAAGTACTGTCTATGTGGATGCGATAGCCGATGAACTGTTTGTATCTCGCTCAACGATATCAAATGATTTAGTAGAAATAAAAAAACTAATCACGCCTTACCAAATCGAGCTTCAAAGCAAAAGTAATAAAGGGATTTTCATTGTCGGAAATGAGCAAAATATCCGTCACTTCATTATGAACTATTTCTTTATGGAGCGGTTGCATGACAATTTATTTGCCTTTTCCATGTACGCGAACTTATTGGAAGGGATCAGTGTTGAAGAAATTGTCATTATTGTTTTAGATGAATGTCGAGAATCACAGTTAAAGCTTTCAGATTTCATCGTTTATAATTTAGTCCTTCATATTGGTTTGGCGATCAAACGAATCCAAAATGGCTTTTTTATGGATATTCAGGCGCCGATATCTTTTGATGAAGATTCGATTGAATATCAAACCGCTTTGAAAATATTAGCCAGAATCGAGCATGCGGTAGGGATTACGTTTTCTTCGGAAGAAGCGGATTTTATTGCTCTTCATTTAAAAAACAAGATTACGGCGAAAACAATTTTTAAAAAAGCGGATGCAACTGAAGAGCAAATCCGAGCACAATTGCTTGAAACATTGAAGGCCATTGATCAGGATACACCATTTGATTTAGAACACGATACGATTTTGATTGATGGATTAATGCTCCATTTTATCCCGCTGTTAACTAGACTGCAAAATAACTCTAGTATCGAAAATCCGCTGCTAGAGGAAATTAAGACGCAATACCCGGATTTGTTTGAATTGACGGTCAACTATTTTTCGAAAATGCCGGTGTTTAAATCATATCAAGTGACTGAAGGGGAGTGGGCCTATCTTGCGATCCACATCACAGCAGCGGTGGAACGCTACTTCAATGAACAGAAGACTCATGTATTGGTCATCTGTGCCACCGGGTTAGGCAGCTCGCAAATGATCAAAAATCGGCTGGAACGCGAATTTGGTTCGAGAATTTTGATTGAAAAGGTCATTAGTTACTATGAAATCGCTGAACAGGATTTAAGTCACATTGATTTAGTCATTTCTTCGATTAATTTAGGAAATGTTGTCTTAAATGCACCAATCGTCAATGTCAGTGTTTTCTTAGGAAAAGATGACATTCAAAAAATCAATCATGAAATATCTAGTAATAAGGGTAGCCATTTCGTTGCAGGTCGAAAGGAAAGCGACCGAAAAGAATTGGTTGAAGAACAAGTTGAATTAATTGAGCGAAGTTTCAAACCTGATTTATTCTATTTTGTCGGAGAACATTCAACCAAAGATGCTGTTTTAAAAGAATTAATCAGCAAAATTGAAGCTGTTGAAGGAACCGACTTGCAAGAAAACTTTTTAAAACAATTAAAACTGCGTGAATCCTACAGCTCCGTCGTATTTTCTGAATTTATGGCGGTTCCGCATCCCATCGAAGCCTTGACCAAAGAGGGGCATGTGGCCGTTGCGGTAGCACCTGAAGGGATTACTTGGGACAAGGAATATCAAAATATTCAGTTAGTTTTCTTATTATCACCGGATAAATTTGGAAAGTTTGAGATAGACAAGGTTAGTCAAATGCTGGTTGAGATTATGGAGGATGATACCTTCAGGAAAGCCTTAGCCTTCAGTGATACTTTTGATAACTTTATAAAAGCGTTTATTGATCAATTTAAAAAAAGAGAGTAGAAGGAGAAAACAATGGACTCAGAAAAATTACAAGAAGCAGCATTTGAAATTATTTTGAGTAGTGGGGATGCCCGAACACTTGTACATGAAGGCTTCAAAAGTATGCGTGAAGGAAACTATGAAGAAGCAGAGGTACATTTGAACGAAGCAAATGATTCACTAGTCAAAGCGCATAAAGCGCAAACCGAACTCCTGCAGCAATATGCCAGCGGAGAAAAAATTGAAATGGAAATTATCATGGTGCACGCTCAGGATCACCTGATGACCACTATGACCTTACGGGAAGTTGCGATCGAGATGCTGTCGTTATATCGCAAAGTATCGTAAGAAATGATAGTCATTAGTTTGAAATAAAGAGGAGAACAGACGATGGATAAAGAAACTGTTAGTCAATTAAAAAAAGAAACGGCATTGAAGAATTTTCGCTACAATCGTTTCCTTCTACTTAGATACTTATTAGCTGGTTTTTTCTTTACTAATTTATATTGGTTGCTTTCTTTGGCTATGAGCAGAAGTGCTTGGTCATTGCTGCCGCTGGGATTAATTGTGCTTTCAGTCCCTGCCATCGCAGAACATTTGCGACTTTACGGCTATCCATCAGATGATGTTCGCAATCAGTTAAAATGGCATCGCTTGTATCAAATGACCCAAGGAATAATCAATCTTGTTCTACTGGTATCTGTTTTAACCAATTTTGGGTTCGAACAAGTTTTTCCATTTTTCACAAATAGTGCAACCAGCAAAGGATTTGTCAGCTGCATTTTATTAGTCGGTATGTTGTTGTCAGGAATTATTTTAAAACGCATTCAGAGCATTTATAGTCAGAAAGATAGACACGCCTCATATATTACAGAGTTCAGTAAACTAAATAATAAATAAAGGGTGATTAAAAAATGGACGGATCAAATAACAAAGTCTTTGCTTTTTTAGAGAAAAACCTGATGGGCCCTATGGGGAAAATTGCCTCACTAAAAGTTGTGCGAGCGATCATGGGTGCTGGTATGGGCGCAATTCCATTTACAATTGTCGGTTCCATGTTTTTAGTGTTCAATATTTTACCAATGACCTTTCCGTTTCTAGAAGGGATCTTCAATTCAACCTTCTTTAAATTTGAAAGTCTTTATATGTTAGCAAATAGTACAACGATGGGTATTTTGGCATTATATTTCTGTGTTGGATTAGGCTATGAATATACAAAAATTATTGCTGAAGAAGAAGAATTGAACATGGCGCCGATCACAGGGGCGTTACTATCAATCTTCGCTTTCTTCTTGTCAATTCCGCAATTAATGATGGAAAAAGGCAGCATCGTTCGTTTGACGAATCTTGACGAAGGAATTATCAACGGCTGGGCAATCGGCGGTGATGGGGTCTCTCGTTTAGGAACAGTCGGAATCTTTACTGGAATTATCATGGCAGTGATTGCTGTTCGGCTTTATCGTTTATGTGTGAAGAGAAATTGGGTCATCAAAATGCCAGAACAAGTTCCAGAAGGCGTATCAAGAGCCTTTACCGCATTGATTCCAGCATTTGTGGTTGCTTTTGTTATTTTAATCATTATTGGCATTTTAGTCTTCTTTAATACAGATATTTTCCAATTGATCGCGATTCCGTTTGGTTTCGTAACCAAATTAACCAGCAGCTGGATCGGTGTTATGGTCATCTACTTCTTGATCCATGCGTTGTGGATCGTCGGTATTCATGGTGCCAATATCATTTCTTCATTGATCGCTCCGATTACTTTAGGAAACTTGGCATTGAATGCTGATGGCGCGCATATTCCGTTAGCTGGTGAATTCCAAAATGCCTTCGTAACCATTGGAGGTTCGGGTGCGACGTTAGGCTTGTGTCTCTTCTTAGTTTATATGGCTAAATCAGAACAGTTGAAGGTATTAGGAAAGGCTTCAATCGTTCCATGTCTCTTCAATATCAATGAACCGTTGATCTTTGGTATTCCATTGATCTACAATCCATTCATGGCGATTCCGTTCTTCTTGGCGCCAATGGTTTCGGCATCAATTGCTTACTTCGCGATCCAATTTGAATTGATTCGTCCAGTAATTGCTAATATGCCATGGCCTTCACCAGTCGGAGTCGGTGCCTTTATCAGTACTGGCGGTGACTGGAAAGCAGCTTTAGTTGCGATTATCGGTGCGGTAGCAGCATTTGTCATCTATTTACCATTTGCTCGTGCCTACGATAAGAAATTGGTCGATGACGAAGTGGCTAGCACAGAAGAAACTGCTGGAGACAGCGTTTCAGTATAAATACTCAGAGAAAAAATAGCTGCCGGCAATTGTCGGCAGCTATTTTTTAGCATTCCTCTTTCGTTGTTTCGTAATAGTCTAAAAATAATTCGTGTAACGCAGGATGTGTTTTTCGCAATTGCACCAAACGATTGGTTTCATAGGACATAAAGCAGTGTTGGCTCGTTCCCGTCGTGACTAATTTTTCACCATTATAGACACGGTATTCGAAATCCAAACGGGTGCCCGTATATTTTTTAACGACAGGCTGAATCAGGACTTCATCGCCAAAGCGAACCATCTCCTTGTATTCACAGCTGACTCCTAAGACGGGGATCATAATACCGTCTGCTTCGATTTTTTCAAAGGGACAATTCATAAAGTTCAGAGCGTCAACGCGAGCTTCTTCAAACCAGCGAATGTAATTGGAGTGGTGGATGATGCCCATCTTATCGGTTTCATAATAAAAAGGCTTGCGAGAATAGCCGGGATATTTTTCCATGATTAATTCCTTTCGAGGGCGTATTTTTTCATATAACGAGGAAGCGCCTCACTGATGGTTGTAGGTAAAACTACATAGTTCTCTTCAGCCAAATCATCGCCGATCAAGCTATGAAGATAAACAGCAGCACCGATTGTATCGGTATTTTTTTCGAACTGAGCGAGAAAACCAGTGATCATGCCAGCCAGAGTGTCACCCATGCCGCCTGTGGCCATCCCAGGATTACCAAGTGGATTTTGATAATAGGCGACCGCATCATCATAAATCGTTGTGCGATGACTTTTTAGGACGATCTTGGCGCCTAAGAGCGCTTGCTTTGCACGGTTATTTTCATCGGTCTGCTGGATAAAGCTTAAACCACTTAGGTGTGTCCATTCCGCTAAATGCGGGGTAAAAATGGTTTGTTCAGGAAATTTTAGGGATAATTTGTAGTCCTTAAACAGCGTGATCGCTGAGCCGTCAATCACTAACCACTGCTCGGCCTGTTGATTGGTCAAAACCTCTTTTAACAGCATTGCCATTTCCTTTGCTAGTCCTAAACCAGGACCAATCAAAATGACATCGGCCTTTTCTAATACTTGATAAAGCGTCTTCGTCTCATTGAAATCCAATACCATTGCTTCTGGTAAACGAGTATGAAGTGCAGTATGATTTTTTTCAGCAGTGACGACAGTAGTGAGTCCTGCGCCACTTTTGATACATGCTTCGGCGCTCATGATGATCGCACCGCCATATTGGTGATTGCCGCCAATCAATACCACTCGTCCAAAGGTTCCCTTATGAGAATTCTCGGGCCTTTTCGTAATCACTTTATGTAAGATGTCTTTATTTAATTGGACCATCTAGTCACCTGCTTTCATCCTATAAATCGTAGCGAATAAACCGTTCAAGATAAAATTCACTATGGGTATCATTATAAGGGAAAAAGGAGAAATTTTCCTAACAAATATTAAAGAGTTTTCATTTTTATTCTATTGAATAGAGTGCTATCATTAAAGTGGTTTAAATTAAAGAATGTCAGTTGCGAGTTCTACTTCGTATTTCTAATACGTTAGTGGAATCGTATGCCAACGACAATAAGAAAATTTGATTCAAATTTTACCTCTTCATTAGAGTAGGCTCGACATTTCGTATTGTTTATAGTATGCAATCTCGTTATCCACGAGCTCGCCTAGCAGTTGATGAGATATCTAGTTGGATATTTGGCATTCGCATCGAATAAGGAGGAATCTTTCAATGACAATCGATTTTAAGAAAGAAGTCGAAGCACGTAAAGACGATCTATTAGCGGATCTATTCACTTTATTGCGTATCAAGAGTGAACGTGAAGACGACAAAGCAACTAAAGAAGCACCATTCGGACCTGGACCGGTGGAAGCATTAGAAAAAATGCTTGAAATCGCAGAACGCGATGGCTTCACAACAAAAAACGTCGACAATTATGCCGGCCATTTTGATTACGGTGACGGCGATGAAACCTTAGGAATCTTCGGTCACTTAGATGTGGTACCAGCTGGCGACGGTTGGGATTCAGATCCTTACGAACCAGAAATTCGCGACGGCAAATTGTACGCTCGCGGCTCAAGCGATGACAAAGGCCCATCAGTTGCGGCTTATTATGCAGTAAAAATCATCAAAGAATTAGGCTTGCCAATCTCTAAAAAAATCCGTTTTGTCTTCGGTACTGACGAAGAAAGCGGCTGGGGAGATATGGACTACTATTTCGAACATGAAGAAAAGCCTGATTTCGGCTTCTCACCAGATGCGTATTTCCCAATCATCAATGGTGAAAAAGGGAACGTAACCATGATCCCTCATTTTGACGGAACAAACGGCACTTCTTATGTTTTAGTAAGCTTCGAAGCAGGCTTGCGTGAAAACATGGTTCCTGGCAATGCTGTGGCAGAAGTAAAAGTTGCCGATGCAGACGCTGCGGAAAAATTAGCCAAAGAATTTGCAGACTATGTAGAGAACAACCCGGTTAGCGGTAAAGCAGATGTTGCTGGTTCAAGCGTTACCTTACATTTAGACGGGAAAGCAGCTCATGGTGCCAGCCCTCAATTAGGAACCAACGCTGGTACTTTCTTAGCAGTCTTCTTAAATAACTATGATTTCGACAAAGGTGCTAAGGCCTTCATCGAAAACAGTGCAAAATACATCCATGAAGATGTCTATGGTAAAAAATTAGGCGTTGACTTCAACAATGAAAAAATGGGTGAATTGACAATGAACGCTGGAATCTTCAGCTTCAAAGATGGTCAAGAAAACGACAACCGGATCACGTTGAACTTCCGTTACCCTAAAGGTACAACTAACGATGAGATCAAAGCAAAATTAGAAGAATTATTCGGTTCAGATGTGAAAGTAACAGAAGGCGCACACCATATGCTGCCTCACTATGTACCAGCGGATGATCCTTTGGTTGCTACTTTGCTAGATACTTTCGAAGAACATACAGGCATCAAAGGGGAAGAAAAAGTCATCGGCGGCGGCACATTCGGTCGTTTACTAGAACGCGGTGTGGCTTACGGCGCACAATTCCCAGGTTTTGAAGATACAATGCACCAAGCCAACGAATATATGTCTGTTGAAGACATTTTGAACTCTGCTGTGATCTACGCAGATGCGATTTATCGTTTGGTTAAATAATTGATTATTGAAATGGGCCTCGCAAGTTCTTAATTGCGAGGCCTTTTTGTCAGTCACGCTTTTTGCAGTTTGCAAAGAGTAACTTGTAATTAATAGTTTTCGTTAATACAAAAAACAGACTGTTTAGCGTGATGATATGCGTACGAAGATAAGGTCATTTTTCCCGTTTTTGGGAAAATGACTTTCCTTCAAACTGAGCTAGCTATCTGCGATTGGCTTAAATACCGATCTTGTTGTATGCTTTTTTGAGAACGTTTAAAGGAGTACCCTATGAAGAGAAAACCAATCATTTTAAGCACCGATCCGGGAATCGATGACGCCGTAGCGATTGTCTTAGCCCTTTTTAGTGAAGAGCTGGAGGTAAAACTAATCTGCCCAACCTTTGGCAATGTCAATTTAGAACATACAAAATCAAATACGGAAAAATTATTAACTCTATTGAAAAAGTCCCCTGAAGTTGTTTTGGGAAGTTCACATTCGTTGCTAAGAGAAGCAATCGATGCCAGTGAGATTCATGGAGAGTCGGGGATGGATGGCTATGATTTTCCTGAAGCTACTATTTTTGCGGATGAATCCCAAACCGCTGTTGCAGCGATGCATGAGATCGTGAGCCAAGAAGAGCAGACGATTCTAGTTGGGATCGGCCCCTTAACCGATATCGCGTTGTTCATTCATCTTTATCCCCAAGATTTGCCGAAGCTTGATCGCATCGTTGTGATGGGCGGCAGCTTAGGGCGAGGAAATTATGGTGTGTTGTCTGAATTTAATTTTGCCGCCGATCCGGAAGCGGCAAAGATCGTTTTCAACAGCGGCGTACCGATCCAAGTAGCGCCATTAGAAGTAGGCAATCAAGCCAAAATCATGCCAGAAGCTACAGATAAGATTCGCAACTTCGGAGAAATCGGTAAGATGATCCATCAATTATTTACGAACTATCGCAGCGGCAGTTTGGTATCAGGACTAAATATGTATGATGCGCTGGCAATCGCTTTAATTCTAAAGCCGGAGATGTTTGAGCTTGTTTCTACTAGAGTTGAGATTGAAACAACTCCATCATTGAGCTATGGTGCATCACTAGTTGACCTAGAGAACTATTTGCATTTACCAGCAAATGCGGAAGTGGCGACTAAGGTTGATCCAAAGCAGTTTGAACAATGGTTTGTTGAGACTTTGGCAAAGACAATGAGCTAAAAAAGGAATAAACTATTTATACAGACAGTAAAAGCGTAGGTCGATTTTTTCGACCTACGCTTTAGTCATTAATGATACGATCGATACTTAATACCGCACCGGTTTTAGCATCAGCTTTAAATTCATAAGCGACCAAGTGATCATCTTCTGTCCGAGTGATTCCGCCAGAAAGAATATCCATTGTGATAGCGAATTTTTGCATGTGCTCAGTGTCGAAGGAAATCCAAGAGCCTTCGATTGGTCCTTCTTTCAGAAAAGCCGCTTTGATTTGATCCAGGACCTTGTCTGGGGACATTTTTTGTTTTTTTCGATAATAGTGATTTGCTGCGATGCCTGCAGCTAAACCGATCGTTGAACCGATAGCCAAGCCTTGCGCGAATCTTTTTGTTTTCTCCATAGCATAGACCTCCTTGTTTGTCGTTCATCTATTTTCTAGTCAAATATAGTTTTGTGTGTACGCCTTATTTTACCATTGTTACAAACGAATTTGAAAATTATACGTCATTATTTTAGATAAAAGAACACAAAAAATCAGTGATCAATAAAATCACTGATTTTTTAGCGGCGTATACTACTAAATCGTGCTGCCGGCGTAGAAACCATCACGAATGGCATCGCCGATCTTGCCGATTTTATTACTATCACCCAGCACGCGAGTTTTGGTATGGTATTTTTCCTTCACTTGATTAACGGTCGTTAGGACAGGCTTCATCCCGAAGGCATTGATCACGGTATCTGCCGGGATCACTTCGGTTGTACCATCGGCTTTTTCGATCGCCACACCTGTTTCGGTGATCGCAGTAACTTTCGCTTGAGTGATCATGGTGACGTTATTGGCAGCTAACGCATTCATCAATGAAATTCGATTGATAAACATTGCATCTTCTGCACAATTCTCCTTCATTTCAATGATCGTAACCTTTTTGCCCATCTCTGAGGCGATTTCTAAGGCACCATCACAACCGGTTGAACCGCCACCGCAGATAACGATATTTTCCCCATCAATCAGGGATTCATCCTGATGACATTCCACCATAGTAGCAACATTTGGTGCGTCGATTCCTGGGATTGGCGGAACAAGTGCCTCTGCGCCACAGCCAATAAAAATTTCATCACATTCGGCTAAGATAGGATCATCTGGACGGATAAAGGTATTCAGATGCACGTCAATACCTAGTTTCTCCATTTGTTTTTCATACCACTGACTTAATAATTGGATATTGATCTTGAATTTTGCGGTAGAGACATCGCGCATCATGCCGCCTAAGCGAGGTCCTGCTTCATAGAGTGCTACCTCATGACCTCTTAATTTCGCCACTCGAGCGGCTTCCATTCCGGCTGCGCCGCCGCCGATAACCACGATTTTCTTCGCTGTTTCCGCTGCTTCTAATTTGAATCGCCGTTCCTCCATGGCTTGAACGTTGACGGAGCACCCGAGTTTGGTATGATTATTCCAAATTCGCCCGATACAGTTTTCGTTACAACGCAGACATGGACGGACATCTTCTCGTTGATCAGCTAATAATTTATTAGGTAAGTTAGGATCAGCAATCAGCCCGCGACCGATCATCGCAAAATCAGCAGTACCAGATTGAATAAGTTCCACAGCAGACTCAGGATTGTGGGTTCCGGCATTTAATAATGGGACAGAGACGGCTTGACGCGCTGCATTGGTGACATAGGACATACACGATTCGCCTAAATAAGAAGGTGGGAAAATATAGTCCAAGGTCTCATAACAGCCGGCATCAATATCAAAGGCATCGACGCCTTCTTCTTCTAATAATTTGATCAAAGGAATCGAATCCTCTAACGTGCGCCCACCTTCAAAGCGATGGTCTAACGAAATTCTGAAAAGAATCGGTAATTCGTTGCCAACCGCTTTTCGGATCGCTTGAATAATTTCTCGTGGGAAGCGCGCAAAGTTTTCTGGTGAGCCGCCGTATTCATCGTTGCGTTTGTTCCAAACCGGCGACATAAATTGATCGACTAAGTAACCGGCGTGAGCGTGAATCTCAATCCCATCGAAGCCTGCATCCTTCGCTAACCCAGCTGCAAAGGTAAAACCATCCATGACGGCTTGAATGTCCTCTTTGGTCATTTCGCGGCAGGGAACATTCGGGTCAAAGGCAGAAGGAATCGGTGATGCTGACATCGGTGGTCGTCCTAGTGTATCAGGAAAGGCATTTCGTCCGGTTCCGCAGGTGATTTGGCAAATGACCTTCGTTCCATAGCGATGAACCGAATCACATAAAGAGGTGAGAGCTGGTAAGACGGTAAATGAATCCAAGGTTCCTTCCATCGAGCCTTGAGCGATTTCTTCGTTTAGGGGCTGGCAGCCGAGAATGATCATACCGACACCACCTTTGGCCCGTTCAACGAAATAATCGATTTCTTGTTCATCTTTTCGACCGCTGGCAAACGCCGAGTTGGTACCCATTGGCGACATCACAAGGCGATTTTTGACTTCCATATTTCCGATTTTAAATGGAGTGAAAAGCGTCTGGTAATCCATGACTATTCCTCCTCGTCTTTAGCAAACGGCGTTGCATAATAACGATAAACATCGTACTGAATCACTATCGGATCATTGGTAAAGTCCACTCTGCCGATTCCAAAGCAGGCGATCCGGTTGCACCAATCGTAGCGTTCATCATCGGTATCTAGTACCGGCATCGGCTGGGTGCCCATGACGGCTGGGAATTTTCCGTTGGCATAATCCGCGGCTGCCTCTGCCGAACCTAAGTCGATTCGTCCTTGGTAAAACATGTTGATATCTGCGCCGTCCTCAGTATGGATCATTGCCCGGCAGTCGACATCCACGATTCCATTTGGATGAACGGTCGACCAATCCGCCCCAACAGGTAATATTTCACCAGTGATTTTTGGTCCCCAGACCTTCCCGCCAGTGATAACGCCAGTCACCCGCGTTGAACCAGTGGGTAATTTTTGAATAAACATCTTGGCATCCACATCGATCGAGTAGGTAAAAATGTGCTCGATCTTAAACTTGTTCAATTCAAATTCTGTCATTTTCTTTTCCTCCAATTCTTATTGTTGTTCTTGTAAAAAAGCGTAACATGATAACGTTTTCTTTCCATTGGCAAAATATCTGATTTTTTCGGATGCTGTCGTCAAAAATACCAATAGGTGCTACTATTAATATATAAATAGCGGGTAAGAGGTGACTGGATGATGGAATACAGTGAGAATAAACTACTAGAATTTACCAAAAAAGCAATTGAAACTGTTTCACAAGGGTGTCGGATTGAGGAGCTGGCACAGCTTGCCTACCAGACCTTCAAGTTGCCTTTGATTGTAGCAGATCCAGGTTATCGCTTGATTGCCTATGCGGGCGGAGAGAATATCCATGATCCTTATTGGCAGCAGATCATCTATAGCGGAGAACCAACGGATCATACGATCATGAAATTTTATATTGATGATGGATTGATGGAGGCGATCACCGGCTCAAACGAGGCGATCTATATTGATTGGGGCGTGTGTGTCGACTATCCGCAAACCTGTGGGCCGATCTATATCGATAATAACTTAGAAGGCTTCGTCAGCATCTTATTCATGCGTGAGGAACTGTTGAAGTTTTCGCTGAAGCTGAATAATCTATTGCGCCAGTTTTGTGCCATCTTAATGCAGTCGAATAATTACCGTCTGACTCACGCTATTAATCCAGTCAAGGAATTACTAGCACAAAAATTCTTCGATATTGAAAACTACGTCGACGCCGCGTCCTTAGAAGATTATCTTAAAATCGTACAATTAAAAGCAAGCTATTGTATTGTAGTTTTGTCTCAAAAGAATCATGATTCGATGCTGTTTTCCCGTCTGAAGAGTCAGATCGTCAAAGAATGTCAGAACCTGCTTTATTATGAAAAGGAGCAGAAGCTGTATTTGCTGTTTCATCAATTAAGGGATTCAAAGCTGAGTCCGGCGTTTTTGCAGCTGATTCGTCAGAGTGAATGTTATTGCGGAGCTAGTACGGTTTTTGATTCCTTAGATCAGCGAGCAGTCTTTATTCAACAAGCTGAGATCGCCCGCGATACGGCACAATCGTTAAATACCAGCAGCCAATGTATCGCCTTTTCTGAGTGTCTGACAGAAGCCTTCTTGCTGCATCCATTGAAGGCGTTTAAAAAGGAAAATCTGATGCCAGAAGAGATACACACCTTATTTGCTTATGATGAGGTGCATGAAACGGAGCTTGCCAAAACCTTGAGTGTCTATTTGCAGCTCAGAAATGATATTAATAAAACCGCTAAGAAACTGCACGTTCATCGAAATACATTAATCTATCGCTTGAATAAGATTCGTGATTTGGCCGGCGTTGAGATTGATGATCCTGAGGTTGCTTGGCGTTTCCAGCTTATTTTTCGGGTCCTTGAGGTCTCTACTGGCAGAAAATAGGTTCGAGAGTTCGCTTCTTTCTCAAAAAGAATGAAAAGTGTATAATCAGAGGTAGTAAATGAAAAGGTCGTGACGCTATGATTATCCCTAAAAGTATTGAAGAGTTAGCTGGTTATGCGGAAAAAGGCAAGAATGTGTTTTTCTTTACTGCTGATTGGTGCGGTGATTGCAACTTCATCAAACCACAGATGCCAGAGATCGAAGCAGCATTTCCGCAGTTTCAATTTATCCAAGTCGATCGGGACGAATATATTGATGTGGCAGCCGAGTGGAATATCTTTGGGATTCCTAGTTTTGTCGTAATCAATGACGGAGAAGAATTAGGTCGATTAGTTAATAAAAATCGCAAAACAAAAGACGAAATCGCTGGCTTTTTGCAACGAGTAGAAGGGTAGGAGATTGTTATGTTTACACAATCATATCAAAACATCTTAGTCGGAATTGACGGCAGCGATCAAGCCATGGAAGCCTTCAAAAAAGCGCTGGCTGTGGCAAAACGTAATCACGGAACCGTTTATGTGGCCAATGTGATCGATCATCAAGTCTATACGTTCATGAGTTATTCGCCTTTAAATGAAAATATCATGGATCAATTAACCGCCGATGCGAAAAATCTGATCAATGAATGCAAAGCCTTTGGCAAAGAATATGGCTACAACAAGATCGAAGGGATTATCGCCTATGGATCAGCCAAAGAAGCGATGGCGAGAACCCTGCCAGAGAAATACGACATTGATTTAGTGATGGTTGGACAATCGGGTTTGAATGCGGTAGAACGCTTCATGACCGGCAGTGTTGCCAGCTATGTGATCAAAGAAGCCTTATGTGACGTGTTGATCGTTCATCCAAGTGCTGAATAAAAGCTGGCTTGACCAGCTTTTTATTTTGAAAAAAAGAGGATCGGGATGGATTGGCAAACTCGTTAAAATTGCTTTTTAAAGTTTGCTTCTTGCTGATGAAGTTTGTTTGCTGAGCTAGAAATGAAAAAAATCTCATGCAAAAGTCCTGTCAGATTTGTTAAGATACGAGAGGAATACGACTGGAGGTAAAAACGTGATTTTTGCGTATAATAAACAAAATGTCGGCGATACCTTAATGGTCATCGTCAAAAATGATGAAAACAAGGAAAAATCTGTCGAACGAAAGGGCACGGTTGCCCGTGTTCAGACAACCGATGGGAAAACTGTCGCTTGGAACTTTTTCAATGTTTCAGACTACTTAACCATTCATGGCAATGGACAAGTTGAGCTATCAGAAAAAGATATTGAAGTCTTGAATGAACAATTAAAGCAATCCGGTTTTGAAGAACGCTTGGTGGCAGATCTTTCACCAAAATTTGTTGTGGGCTATGTAAAATCGTGTATTGATCACCCGGATTCAGATCATTTGCATATTACCGAGACAGAAATTGACGGTGGAGAAACGTTGCAAATCGTTTGCGGTGCCCCTAATATCGAAGCTGGACAAAAAGTCGTTGTCGCAAAGCCTGGCGCGATGATGCCCGATGGACAAATGATTTGGCCCGGCAGCTTACGCGGCGTAGAAAGCTTTGGCATGATCTGTTCAGCCAGAGAACTGCATTTACCAAATGCGCCTGAGAAGAAGGGCATTTTAGTATTGGCTGAAGATGCTAAAACTGGTGAGAAGTTTGAAGTAGGGAAATAAAAAATCCGTTGAGAAATATTTCTCAACGGATTTTTTATTTAGTTATTTCCTTGTTGCTGTGAGTTCGATTTCAAAGAATTGGCATCAATACTTAATTTAACAGAAACCGTTTCTTTTTTATCCTTGCGATAATAAGTGATTTTCACGGTATCGCCAACTTTGTGTTTGTACAATTCAGATTGCAATTCGACGCCAGTTGAAACGTCTGTGTCATCGATTTTGGTAATCACGTCGTATTTCTTCAGGCCCGCTTGATCCGCTGGTGTAGAAGATTGAACGTTGTTAATTACGACCCCTTGGGTAACAGAGCTAGGAACTTTGACAATTTCGCTGACTTGTTCCGTCGATAGATCAGACAGGTTGACCATTGTGATACCTAAAGCTGGGCGAACCACTTTGCCGTCTTTTTCTAATTGGTTGATAACATTCACGACATCGTTACTTGGGATGGCGAAGCCGATTCCTTCCACACTAACATTTGATTCCGTTTGAACAATTTTACTTGAATTGATTCCGATTACTTGTCCAGCCATATTGACTAATGGACCACCGGAGTTCCCAGGATTGATCGCCGCATCTGTTTGGATCGCGTTGATATTCACCGTTTGACCTTCATCATTTTGGTTGACGACTTGACGATTCAAGGAAGAAATAATCCCCGATGTTACGGAATTTGCATATTGAGAGCCTAAAGGAGAACCTAAGGCGATGGCTGGTTCACCAACTTTTAGATTGTCAGAATCACCAAAGGTTGCTGGTTTGATATCTGCCACTTTGTCTGATTCGACTTTTAAGACAGCCAAGTCAGTATAAGAATCGGTTCCCACCAAGGTTGCTTTAACTCTTGAACCGTCTTTCAACAAGACTTCTAAACCATCCTGTTTTTCCACCACGTGATTGTTGGTTACGATGTAGGCTGTTTTGCCCTCCAGCTTGTAAATGACCCCAGAACCCTCTGATGTTTCTTCAAGCTGTCCGCTATCTTCCTGTGACTGTTGATTGTCATTTCCGCCGAAAAAGTCAGAGAAGCCGCCTAAACCACTTTGTGACTGTTGTTTTTGCAAGTTGATAACAGAGACAACCGCATCCTGTACTTTACTAGCCGCATCAGTAATATCTGAATTTACATCCACCTTCATGTTGCTGACTTTTGTATTACCAGCACTTGGTGAACCGCTAGCATTTTGGTTATTCGGTGCAAGCAGCGAACCATTCGCTACATAAAAAATCCCAATTGTTAAAACAGCACCAAGAACACCGCCTAATAAGCTGGTCCCAAAGCGCCTAAAAAAACCTGGAGATTTTTTTGGTGTAATATCTTTTCTCATCATATTTACTCCACCTCTACTGTGTTATACGTTATATTAAGTATAGTATTTTATTGTAAGGTAAGTCTACTACAGCGATTTGACTTTTTTATGAAAAAGTTTCGTAGGAAAATATAGATAAATGATGAAAAAACTTGTTTTCCACAAGATTAGTGGAAAACTAAGGAAAAAGTTTGTTAATTGATTTAGTTTTTTTATCCACATAAATGTGGATAAAGTGGATAACTCGGTGGAAAACGTATGTTTGTATAGAGGATTCCTTACAAAAAGGGAATCAATATCCGAAAAACTGTGGATAAACCTGTGATTAGTGTGCATAACTACGTGGAAAAAGACAAAGACTTCTGTTTTTAACTGTTTTGATCGGTGGAAAAGTTTAATAAGCAAAAGAAACTATAATGAAAAAGGTGAAATATAATGAACATCAAAATTATTTCTGTGGGAAAATTAAAAGAAAAATATCTCGTTCAAGGAATTTCAGAATATACGAAGCGCTTATCGAAGTATTGCAAGATCACGCTAGTCGAAGTCCCAGATGAGAAGGCACCAGAAAAACTCAGCGATGCCGAAATGATCCAAGTCAAAGAAAAAGAAGGAGAACGCATCCTTGCGAAGATCAAAGAACAAGAATACGTCTTCGCCCTAGCCATCAATGGCAAAAATCCTAGCAGCGAAGACTTCGCTGCCGCGCTAGACAAATTGCAAACCAGCGGCAAAAGCCAATTCGTTTTTGTCATCGGCGGCTCACTAGGACTAAGTGACCAAGTCCTAAAACGCAGCAACGCGCAGATTTCATTTGGTAAGATGACTTATCCACATCAGCTGATGCGGCTGATTTTGGTGGAGCAGATTTATCGGGCGTTTAGGATTAATGCGGGGGAGCCGTATCATAAATGATGATATTTTTTGATTTTCCGCGGTATGATGAGATTCATAGATTATTGAATGGATAAAACAATCAAAAAGAACTCAATTCCCTTAATCGGTAATTGAGTTTATTTTGTGTTTGGAGAGTTAAAAAATCAATATTGGATATGCAAAAAATAGCTTTATCACAGAGATAGTGGATAAACAAGTATCAAAAGAAATCTGGTAGTTGAATGACGAAAAAAGACGAAATAAGTAGATACCACTTACTGATTCGTGTAAATGGCGGCTATAAAATGTAGGAAAACGGCGGAATAAAAATGTCGTTTTTCCTACATTTTTTTCTATACACTTTTCTTAACTCAATCTGAATGGAGGTTAATTGATTGAGAAAAGATGTATACGAAGGAGTTCGATTTTTTATGATTAACGATATTAAACCTAATTTCAATGAATTGGGACGCCAGTATAATTGCGACCCACGTACTGTCAAAAAGTATTATCTGGAAGGCTCAGAAAACTCTGTAAAGAAAGACAAAGATAAGCCCAAGCGTCCCTCCAAGTTAGATCCTTTCAAGGAAATAATTGATCAGAAATTAGAATTAAATTGTTCCGCTATGGCTATTTTCAAGTTTTTGAAAAAAATTGGTTATCAGGGTGGCTATACTATTGTTAAGGATTATTGTCGCAATAAAAAACACACAGAAATTAAAAAGGCGACACTTCGTGTTGAAACAGTTCCTGGAACAGCTGCTCAAGTCGATTGGAAAGAAGATATGACCTTACACGATAAATTTGGTAAATCTTACACGTTCAATCTCTTTCTGTACGTTCTACATTTTTCTAAATTGAAATTCATTACATTAACTTGGGATCGAAAGCAGGACACCTTATTTTCATGCTTGTATGAAGCATTTAATCACACCGGAGGTGTCCCAAAAGAAATATGGTTCGACAATATGAAAACTGTGGTTGATCGGGCACGTACACAATATCGTAAAGTGGTTTTTAACACTCGTTTCTATGAGTTCAGTAAAGATGCTGGTTTTGAAGCTATTGCGTGCCGGAGTTATCGACCTCAAACTAAAGGCTCCGTAGAATCTTTAGCTAAGCTAGTTGAGAGACTGAAGCCTTATGATTATGAATTCTATGATGCCGTTGACTTAATTAGTTTAGTGAATACGCTCTGTTACGATTTGAATTATGAAGAAATTTCTCAATCCACTTATCAGCGCCCTGTTGATCTATGGGAACGTGAAGAAAAAGGAAAACTACATCCAGTTAATGAAGCGTTGTTAACTCCCTATTTTGAAGACAATATTGTTCGTATTGTCACCAACGAATCAATGGTCAATTTTAGAAAATCAAAATATTCTGTCCCTACAAAATATATTGGTTGTGAAGTTGAAATAGAAATTGATCCAACCGAAAAATTTATCGAAATATTCTACCAAGGAGAGGTTGTACAATCTCACGAATTAACTGGTAAGCGCCTGAACTATAAAGAAACTGATATGTTTGAAATATTAAAATCAGACGTGATGAAACACAAAGATGATGAAGAAATTTATGAGTATATACAACGAACATTGACTCAATATGATGAACTTTAAGGAGCTGAAATAATAATGACAACAAATCACCAAAAAGTGTTAACCAATTTAGATGAGCTAGGCTTATTAAAAATGAAAGAGTATTATCCTCATTACCTTGATTCCGTGAGGAATCAGACAATTTCTTTGACAGATGCATTGTATAATCTTACGCAAAAGCAACTGGATTATCAAAAAGAAATGATAGATAAGCGTGCAATTAAACTTGCGCGCTTCCCAACTATTAAATCATTGGAAGAATTTGATTTTGAATTTCAGCCTAGCATTAATAAGCATGACATTCTGCAACTCAAAAGTTTTCACTTCCTAGAAAGTAGTACGAATATTTGTTTTCTTGGCAATAGTGGGGTTGGAAAAACTCACTTGGCTACAGCTATAGGGATTGAAGCATGCATTCAAGGAGTCAAAACAAGGTTTATTCTTTTTAACGATCTTATAGAAAAATTGACTCGTGCGAGTCAGAGGGGAACATTAGTTAGAACACTAAAAATATTTACCAATGTTCCTTTACTGATCATAGATGAAATTGGTTATACGCCGATTAGTAAGACACAAGCTGATTGGTTTTATCAACTGATGGCACGTCGATATGAACGCGCTTCTACAATTATTACAACAAACATTCCATTTTCTATGTGGGCGAAAAATTTTGATAATACTACAGCTTCAGCAGCAATTTTAGATCGATTAATCCATCACTCTAAAGTTTTTAAAATTACTGGTAATTCTTATCGATTGAAAAATTACCACTTAGATAAAGAAACGATCGGCTAATAACAGGCATTTATTACCGCCGAAAAACAACATTTTTAAACCGCCATAAAACAGCATTTTTATTCCGCCATTGACAGATTCGCTCAGGCATAACCTACATTTGAGATCACACTAGATATTTAACGAATGTTTTGACGTACTTTCTTGGGAAAGTCTATTCTTGATATCTTTGATAATAATTCTTCGCTTTTTCCATATGAAGTTGAGAAATAATTTTGTAAAAGTGTGTTTCAGAAGTGGGCATACTGCTTAGTTGATCGAGCAACGCATTTATTTTTTGTGAATAGGTGGGAAAATCAAAGTAAAGATTTACGATATATGTCATAAAGCGCAGCTGTAAGGAAAAATATAGATTGTCCGCCTTAGTAATAACACGTTCATAAAGCTGCAGACAATCTTTAGCCTCGTCTATATCATTGATCATCAACAACCATTGAATACGATTGAAAAAAAGATCGCTGATTTCTTCATAATATCGTTTCGCTTCAAAAATTTCATATTTTGCTAATTCATCAAGTAGTCTCGCGTAAAGGCTGCGTTCCTTATCCTTCTCTTTTTCGGAATAGGAAAGAAGGACAAGTTTCGCCAATTTTATTTCTTTTAGTGTCCACATTTTTATTGTATCCAAATAAGTAAGAATCTCTAAAAAGGGAGCACGAGAAAAATTGTAAAAATTGGTATTCGTAATAAGCACCAATAAGTAGGCTTTAATCGCTAGATAACGAATTTCTGTGTGAGTGTGGGATTTGTATTTTTCAAAAATTTCGTATAAAGCTTCAAAATTGCCGCTGTTATACAATTGATCAATCTCAGCATCGAGAATCTTCTCTTCATTTATAATCTGACTATCCCTAAAATAATCGAATTCTGTTTGGCTAATTCCTAGATTATTCAAAAATCCTTGAAACTTAGTTACTTCAACTGAGTGTTTTCCAGCTTCAAAATCGCTGTAAAAAGTCTTCGATGCGATACCTGAGTACACTTCCTTTTGTGTAAGTCCCTTTTGTTTGCGGATTGATTTAATAATTACTTCGTTCATGAGTTCTCCCATCTATAATTCCTGTATACAGGAATTATACTTGTTTTTAGTTTCTTTTTGCATGCTATATTGTAAAAAAACAAACAGAGGAGTTAATAAAATGAACAAAACATATATTAAATTAATTGGTGGGGCACTTGCTTTAACAATGGTAATCAGTTTCTTCTCAGCTATCGGAATTGCATTGAAAATGAACGAGAATGGAGTTGTTTTATGTCAGATAGCAGCATTTCTGATTTGTGGAGTAGTTAGTTTCTTTTATATGAAGAAAAAAGATCCAACCTTGAAACAATTCGGGTTCAAAAAAGGGAAACTAAGTAGAGGAATAATAGGATTTATGGCATTGATTATCTGTATACAGCCAGTCGTTCTAGGAATTAATTTCAATCTTTCTTTTTCAACATTAGGATTGATTATCATTCAGATGTTGTTAGTTGGTTTTGTTGAAGAAACTTTTTTTCGCGGAATTATTTTCAATTCTTTAAGAGATAAAGGGCCAAAGTTTTTTATTATTTTTTCTAGCATACTTTTTGGACTTCTTCATATGGCCAGTAGTTTGAATCCGAATACTGCCTTCATCTTAGTCATTTTGCAAATCATTAATGCTTTACTGCTGGGATTCGTATTTTCATTCATTTATTATTCAAATCAATCGATTTACACAGTCATTTTGTTTCATGCGCTATTCAACGTATGTGCCTCAATTTCTAGTATTTCTTCAATCGAGAAAAATATTATCGCGGTAATTCTATTGAGCATTTTCTATCTTTTATTTTTGTTCCATTACCGTATGATCAGTTCAAAAAAGATTTTTAGTTAGAGCTGTTTATGTCGTTGGTCTATTTGAATCCATGTAAAATCTATCTTGAAATATCTCTATAAAAGCTTTCGAAATTAGTTTTTAACAAGGTATAAATGCGTTTATTTAGTAGTCAAGCTGGAACATACGCTCATTTATTTTACAGGAGTTCTAACCGATTGGATGAAGTGAACGCACTTGAAAAGCATTAAAAGTTTAGCCGATTACAAATTTAATTGAAACATAAGGATGTGTACACCAATTTCCGTACACATCCTAACTTTGAAGATTACACTAGATTACCCCATCATTCAATCTTCGTTGCATGGCTTTAACACAATCAGATTCGGAACTGATGATTCCGTCCTGAATCGTGCCCATTTTTTGTTGCAGGGCAAGGCAGGTAGCGGGTCCAAAGTTGCCATCTATTGCAACTTTTAATGTTGATTGCAGTGCACGGATCATGTTCGATCCACCGTGTTCAAATTGAACCGAGGGAATAGATTGATTCGCACGATTTCTGATTTGTCCGCTTATGATCCCATCTTTGATGCTGCAATTCAATACTTCTTGCAGACGTCTCGTAGTGACAGGTCCCCATGAACCATCGATGGCCAGCATTCGTTGCTGTCCGATATTTTCGTGAGGTCCGCTAACACTCGTATTTTTTAATCGAAAATAGCGTACAGGTAAGCCGGAATAATCACCCATCCAGCCGATCGCTTTGGTCACGGCGATATTCTGACAGCCTTTTGAGTAGGTACAGTGCAATGCGTTACCGTTAATATCACCTAAGAAAAATCCGGTATGCCCCGCTGACCCCAGCGATGCACCTTGATGTCCAGCAATCCAGAGATCTCCACGGCGAACTTGGGAGCGGCTGATTTCTTCTAATAAGGTGCCTTTTAAGTTGAAGAGCGTTTCGGTGTTTCCAATATAGGCGCCGTTTGGCAGAAAGTCTGCCGCAATCAACGCTCGAAAAACAAAACTGGAGCAATCCATGGAACGTGGACTAAGTCTATGTGTCATGGAGTAGCAAATTTTTCCCTGCAGGTTTAGTCCGTATTGCAAGGCCGTTTCAGTAGTTGGCAATGACTTCACCTTCTTTCTATCGAACATTATTTTCCTGATCGTCCTTATCAGGCGTTTTCCCAACATCGCGCTCGAACACTCTCAGCCATTTCTGCAGCCAAGTGATCTTCAGTCCGAATTCATGGGCATTTTCTAAAATCGAACCGATCTCGTAAACGATTAACAAAGCTGTCCAGATTAAGGCCACGTTAATTGGCAAAGTGATTCCTACAGTTGGCGCGATTTTGTCTAAGGCAGCGGCGCAAATAATTGTTGAAAAGGTAATGAATTTCGTAAACAAGCCATATAGATTAATCGAAGACACCCAGGTATGACTTTTCAACGCTTTGACGTATCCGGTGGTGAGGTCGAGTCCAACCATGGTCAAAAAAACGCCCATGATCGGCAGACTTCCGCCGAATAGATAATTGATTAAGGGAATTTGTATCATATAGATTCCTCGCTTTCTAAATTAATTGATAGCCCCTGCGAATTTCTTTTCGCAGGGGCTAATAGCTGTTGATCCCTACGCAGTATGTGATTGTCAATGAACGGATTTAATTGGGAAAAGGCCTATTCCCGTGGTGTCTCAGGCGGCCCTTCCTTGTTTTTCTTCCTGATCCGATGAAGCCATTGAAGCAGTCTGTTTTGTTCTTTTGTGTCTTTATTTGATGAATCTTCAATCAAAGGCATAACAGTGGGTTGCTGATCGTTAGTTTCGCTATATCTGGATTGCAGAAGCGACTCCTTTTCTACTTTAATCGCTGCTTTTTCCGAAGGTTCAATCGTAGTTAATTGTTTAAAGTAGCGACCATGTGGTGTTGCTGGGAGCACGGAGGATTTCGGAGTCGGCAAAGCGATCTTTTCTTCCGCGACCTCAAAGCAACGAACTTCTTCACAGGTCGGTTCTTCGACAGCGGGTTCTCCATCGTAACGGACACCTCTCGTCTCATGTTCTGGATCAAATATTAGGGTTTCTTTATGGGTCAAAATTTTAGCGGTGACCACAGTATCAAATAGTTTTACGCCGTTTTGTGTACAAATGTCTAGGTTCGTCAATAGTTCGCAAGCTTCTTTGATCTGTGGCGCCGTCAAATTGGGATCGAGGTCTTTATATTTCCAATTGTGGGTGCCGCCATCACTTTTTCCAAAGGTGGCAATTAAATCCTTGGTCATTGTTCTGTTCCTTTCTTTGATTTTTTCTGCGTAGGTTGGTTCATGGTTTCATCAAGGTTCGCTAGTTTCTTCAGGTCGGACAAATGACATAAGGGAGCGGGCAACAGAGACGACTGTTTCACCGAATTTTTTTACTGGAAAGACTCTCAGTTTCAAAGTCTTCCATTCCGGTGCCATAAAGTAGTCTTCGAAATAATAAAATAAACGTTTCATAGTGCGGGTAGCTTCAGTGTGCATAAATACTTCGCGGACAAGATCCTTTAGAAAGTGATCAAACTCCGCCGCTCCTAATTGGCAGCGTACTTTTAAGGCTAAAATGTATTTGATGGTGACACTGCTGTTTTGTGTTTCATGGTAGAAATTGGTGATTCGTTGTTCGAGTGTTTTGGCTTTTAAGTTGAATAACTGCCGAAACGACAGTGTTTGTATAACATTCATTGATGCTCATCCTTTCATTCTCAATTAGTAGTAGAGGAGGGCGGCAAGACTGCCACTACCCCTCAAAGTGTTTGATTAAAAAATAATGGTTTCAATCGTTTCGACGTACTTGGCGGTTTCGACTGTGTGAAAAAGTTCTGCGCCATCTTTCTGACAAAGTTTTACCTCTGTCATGCGTTGTAACAATCCTTTGATCTCTGTATCGGTCTTTTGAGTATCGGGATCATTGAAGCTCCAGGTGTGGTTCTTCCCTAAGCTGTTTTTAAAGGTTGCGACGAGTTTTAGCATTTTTTCTCTTCCTTTCTATGATTTATTTGGTATAGCGTGATTGACTGGTTAGGATCACGCCGTCTAATTCACTGCCTTCAATTGATAAGGCTTTCATAATTTCTCCCAGTTCAAGGACCTTCTCTTCGCTGGGCGCGTCCATCACATTTGTAAAGGTGATCTTCTTAGTTTTTTCTCCGCCTGCATCGATTTCTACTTGTAGTTTATTGCCGATTTTTTGAATCATGGTTGTTTCCTCCTAATTTTTTTGTTTCCGGCCGGTGACTAAAAGATAAACGATTTCTAAAAAAAGTGCGAATCGCAAAATAACCGCTACCCCCCTCAAATTGACCTGTTTTTAGGTGAAAACCCTTATTTTTGCATAAAAACAGGTCAAATTAGGGGGGGTAAGTGTCAAATTGCGATTTTACAAAGCGGATAAAAATGGTGTATAATGAAAAGTTTATATAAAACGCTTACAATAATTTCTATAGCCAGTTATCCTTATAATCAGCATCCTGTGATCAGACCGGCACATTGATTGGGTATCAGAGTATTAAAATAACTTTTTTCATTCAAAAAACAAATTATTTCTATTCTTGTTTTTATTGCATAATAGATGCTGCTATAATAAAAGTTCATATTTTTTCCTAAATATGAACGCTATGAATTGTAGCAAACCGGCTATGACACAATTCATAGACAAGAACAACGCCGCTAGTGAGCTATACTGAAAATAGGTTAGGGAGGGAAATTATGGATATAGGTTCAAGATTAAAAAAACATAGATTAGCTAAAGAATTCACTCAGGAGGATGTTGCAAAGAAACTGAATGTCTCTAGAGCAACGATCTCAAGTTGGGAGACAGGGAGAACCTTTCCTGACATCGAAAAATTAGTTTATCTAAGTAATTTGTATGATCTTTCCTTAGACCAATTAATCAAAGAGGAGCCGGTGATCATGGAAACGATTGTTAAAGAGAGGAAAAGCTTGCAGTATTTCAAAATCATTAAAATGATCGGGATCGTTTTACTATCAGCATTTGTTCTTTATAATATCTATTGGTTTAGCGCTGTCTACACTAAAAATAGAAATTTAGCGGATTGGGAGCACACAGAGGCAAATAACTATCTCAAAAAAGGGGAATACACCTTTCAGGCACATGATCTTCGCTATCTTGAACCACTGCATAACGGGAATATTCCGGTTCACACGTATAGAGGGAGTTCCTTCGATGTGGGAATAGATGGGGATTATATCTATGTAGCACTTTATGAACCAGCGGGAAGAACGAATTTAGATGTTCCAAAAGACACAAACTTCTTTTTGCGTTATAAAAAAAGTGAAAAGAATGATCTTACTTATGAAAGGTTATCTGGAGATACACCCACTACAGAAGCAAAAACATTATGAAAAAGTATCGTAAGGAGCTTAACAAAGATATCCAAGCGACAGAAGTTGTTTGGAAAGAGGTTAATAATAAATAGTTTCGCATTGGTTTAAGAATTTAACAAAAATTTGAAGCAGAAGCAATTGCTAAGACACCCCTTAGTAATTTCTTCTGCTTCTTTACTGTTATTCAGAATAATCAAACGTATATGCCGTCTTGTTTATACACCTTAGCCGGAGATGTATTCTTTTTGATGATTTCTGTAGGTATTGGATTGGAGAACTGAGACAATGAAGATTCCAATAGGTAGTTAAATTTTGCAGGAAATAAATGGCTGCTAAAAAAAAGAGTGATAAATAAAAGGCAGCAGACCAACTAAATTATTTAGAAAATGCAATAACATAGTAAGTTCTAACCTTCTATATTTTTTGTAATAAGTACCTAATACTAACCCCATTCCAGTATATGTAACGAAACTTCCAAAATTGGTTGGGTGGTGGGCCATTCCAAAAAGAATACTAGAAACGAGCACACCAATTAGTAAATAATCTTTGAAGCATAGCTTCAAAAGAAATCCGCGAAATAGAATTTCTTCCATGATTGGAGCTGAAACGATAGTAAATAAAGCTATAATAAAAATTGGTACACCAGTCAGAAAACTCTCAAGACCTACTTGATTGTAAGTCGTGTCGGTATTTTCAAAGGTTAAAATGATTCCACCAATCAGCTTCACACCAATAATTAGCAGTAACCAAGAGAAGCTATTCTTGAGATCTTTCCAGCTTAGTCTCATATTTTTTATATTTATAATAGTCAATTTTGTTGAAAAAAGTAAGTTTAAGAATATCACACCAACCATTGCTATTGAGACAATAAGGTAGACTAATTTTGTTGGATTTTTTTGCGCAATCGTGATAAGCATTGACTCTGAGCGTATGAAGATAAACAAGATGATAGCAACTATAATTTTATTTATCGCTGACACAAAGATCCGCATATTTTTATTCTCCTATTTTTTAAACGTTTGATAAAATTATCGAATCTATTAGCAGATTTATCATCCAATTATACCTTGGAATAACCCTCTAATGAAATTGATAATGAAGGGAATCTCCGCTACTAGTATGAAAACTAACCCCAATTTTATCATCCAGTTTATCGACTTAAATCCCTTAATAAGGCCTGCTATTGATAAGAAAACGCCACATAAAATACCTATTGCTTGAAACATTTTCATCTCACCTCCCAACGATAATGTAATAATTAAAAAAGAGGAACAATACTAAGAATTTGTATCTACAAATCTTTTATCTCATCGTACTATCGAATACCCTGAATAGGGACTCTAATAAGTTATTTGAAACTCTGACTTGATTCATTTAGAAATTTATAAATACAAATTCTTAGTAATAATATTGAAAGTTTTTACTGTTGATAATAAAGAACGGTGATTTGATTAATTAGTAATTTTCACAGACGGGGTTATAAGTAAATCCGATCCTTACATGCAACTATTTAATCAAGCCCCAGATTGTGACTGCGCCTTTAACAAATTTTCCTACATTCAGTCCCAATTGATAACCCTGTTTATCATATTTACCACCGCCATTAATCTTTAAAATTTCTGATGAAGACAATTTTTTATAGTTTTCCATGTATTTCACTCTCCATTTATTTTTTTGTTACTGAGTTAAGCCTTTCCATAAACCTTTGTAGTAACTTTTCATATAATCAATAAAGTTACCTCCACCATTAATCTGTCGCAGTTCTCTAACATTCAATTCTTTTACCTTTTGCATGTTTCAACACACTCCTTATAAATTATTTATGGTACAAAATGACTGTAGCATAAGGTTCATATCTCTAAAGGAATCCTTCCTGAAACCTTGTACTTTTCTTCGTGAACCAATAAGTTTTTAGGAATTCCCTTCGTTTAGGAATGATTTCCCCGTTGTTTAAGAATTTTTCCCTACTTTTTCCGAGATAATGGCATGCTTGTTTCATCAAAAGACTAGGAGTGAAAAAATGAAAAATAAAAAACTAATGAATGTTAAGGAATGTTCAGACAAAAAGCTAAAAAGAATTTGTGGAGGAAATCAATGGACTTTGGGAAATTCTAAATCAAATGTTGCTCAATGTGTGCTTTCTCTTTTTAAGAAGTGCTAAAAGTCTTTTTTTGGTATTATCTAATCAGGAGGGGATTTCTTGATTACTATTGATACTAAGGCCTACATTGTTCGAATGATTATGGATATTATTAATTTTTATCTACTTTTTTTTCTCATCAGCGACTGTTGGAAAAACAAAAAGAAGTTTCTAAGCGTGCTTTTCTTTATTCCGTTGACTTTTTTTGTACAAATTTTTACCGAGGTGGGGGATATTGTACCTATCCTTGGTAGTTATTTGGTATTGAAAAATAAAGGGAAAGTTGATCAAATTCTTCTAAATACGCTTATTATCTGTATGCTAATTGTTTATAGCGTATCGCTCATTAGCTCAGTGACCATGCTTCATATGTTTTCTCATGAGGGAATTAAAGGATACGGCTACATTTCCATTCAAATAAGTATTAATTTTTTTCTTATTCTATTTTTCGCAGGTATTTACAGGAAATTAGGTATAAAAAATTTTGTTTCAGAGAATAGTTCTAAATCTACAACCATCTTGATGATTTATCTTTTTTTAATTAGTTTTTTCATTTCATATGCTTCTCATTATTATGAAGTATTTGATCGATTTATTTTAGGTGTAGCCATTTTACTGATTGTTCAAACAATCTTTGTCCTTTTTTTATTTATTAGAACAACTTTGAGACAAAAAGAAAGATATGAACAACAATTGAAAATTCAGGAGTTAGATCATCTGAAAACGTACACTGAACAATTGGAAAAAGATCAAGAACGACTAGCAAAATTTAGGCATGATTATAAAAATCTATTATTGAGTATAAAGGAGCTATCCTCTTTAAATAAAAATTTTGAGCTTACTGAACAAATTCAACAATTGGAAGATTATTCGAATAGTCATATTACATCAACGGATTTTGATTATAGATATTTAAAAAACGTGAAGAACGACTACATAAAAAGTCTACTTATTTCAAAGTTTTATCAAGCCAACGAGGCTCAAATTCACTGTCATTTTGAATGTTTAAAACCGATTGAAAAAATACCTATACCGATCTTTGATTGTGTACGTATTTTAGGAATTATTTTGGATAATGCTATAGAGTCAGCTTTAGAGAGTGAAGAAAGAAAAATTTCTTTATTAATTTATCGAGACGATCGACAAGTAGAATTTTTGATTGTTAATAGTAGTCAAGAATTGATCCATTCAATAGATTCTCTTGTAAATAAAGGAGTTTCGACAAAAAAAGGTCATGAAGGATTAGGGCTAAATACCGTTCAGGAAGTCAATGAAAAAAATAGCAATATGTTTATTCAATATAAGAAAGATCATCTAACGTTTACCACTCAAGTGATCTTAATGTGGCAATAAAGGAGAAATTATGAGCTATCCCATCATTATTTGCGAAGATCAAATTGTTCAATTAAATCAACTTGAGACAATTGTTCAAAATTTTATTCTCTTTCACAGTGATATATTTCAACTAAGTTTGAAAACGCAAAGTCCAACTGAAGTAGAGAATTATTTAAACAAATTTCATCCAAAGCAAGGAATTTACTTTTTAGATATTGATTTAAATCATCCAATGAATGGAGTTGACCTCGCAGAAAAAATTCGCGCAAAAGATATTCAAGCAAAAATTATTTTTATCACTACCCATGAGGAAATGATCCCCTTGACCATTCAAAGACGGGTTGAAACGCTAGGGTTCGTTTCAAAAGATCAACCGTTTGAAACCTACCGTGCAGAAATTATTGAACTACTTGTACTTGCACAAGAAAGAATTGACGCGCTGAGAATATCTCAAGACAAAGCATTTATTTTCTCTATAGGTTCTCAAACATTCACGATTGATATACAAGATATCTATTTTATGGAACCATCAGAATTACCGCACCGAATTCGTCTTTATACAAAAAATGGGCACTATGAGTTCTATGGAAAACTCACGGATTTAGAAAAGCAATATCCTGTTCTCTTTAGAATTAATCGATCATGTTTAGCAAATCTACGTAATATAAAAGAAATTGATTTTAAAGCCAGATCTATCTTTTTTGATTCAGAATTAGTGAGACCTTTTTCTATAGGTAAAGCTTCAAAAATTAAAGAGAAAATCAATCAAAATAAAAACTAAAAATTAAGATGATCCTCCATTAGTCAAATCGAAAACATAACTTTTTTATTAGTTTCTATTAATCAAATAAAAGAGAGTAGTATCCACTTGATGCAATTAATCCTGTTTAGGAGATTGCTCCATAGTGAAAACTACTCTTTTTTTATTCAGAATAATCAAACGTATCCTGCAGCGTGCCGTCTTGTTTATAGACTTTCACCGAAGAGTTTTTGTTTTTCGCAATTTCCTTCGCTCGTTCTACGGCCTGCTCCTTTTTGTCGAAGGTGTCGCTGGCTTGACTGGCTTTTTCGGAAATGACGATCCAATGATCTTCTTGATATTTGACTAAAACGTCGGCATTCATCAATTTTTTTGCATTTTTATCATGGTCGTGAGAATCATTTTTTTGTGGTGCTTTGGCTTTTTGAAAATCTTTCTTCTCTGCGGCAGAAGCATTGTCATACCATTTTTCTGCTTGACTGGTGGCAATCGGAATTGCACGATCATCTGGATAACCATCATCTAGCAGAGCATTCGCGATATCAATGGCTTTTTTTCGAATCAATGGGTCTAGGTTTTTCATTGAGGCTGGGTAATCATTCATATTCCAAGGCATACATACGTCCTCCTTCAATAATTTATATATCTACCTTACTATGGAAACGATTGATTTGAAATTAATACGCTTATAGAAAAAAATACACGCCCGTTTATGGACGTGTAGGTTCAATCTTTCCGAATTTTCGAAATGTGTTTGCTGCGTCCGCCAATTTTAGTAGCAAAATGGTCGGATTCTTGTTTGCTTTGGAATACCCAAAGTTTCTCAGGGTCTTTTTCACGGGTGCGCTGACCTTCTTTATCAATATAACCATGGAGGACTTTGACAACATACATAAGATCACCTGCTTTTTTTAGTTTAGCTATTAGTATACGGAGTGAAAAAACGAAAGCAAATCATTTGCCTGCGGATTAAGAGAAATTTATACTTGGGCTTTTTTATTGCTTGATTGAGATAGTCTTCTAAGATGTATCGGTGACGGTAAAGCCCAGTAAAAATGGCTTTGAAACAACTAGATTTAGCTTTTTCAGAAGTTTCCGTTTTTTTCAGTTGGAATGCCCGTATCCTATTCTCTTCTTGCTAAGCTTATTAATGATACTAGAATGTCCTCTTACTCTAGTATTAGATAATCAGTCAACGAAGTGATAGATGAACTCTTCATAAAGTTACAGATGTGTGACGATAGAGCTGATTAAATGTAATTTCCTAAGTAAGGTGAAGAGGGTAATGTATTGAAATCGTACTTCTCGATCTCGGCTACGTGTTTGGTGAAAGCATGGAGAGATTCAGTCAACATGATATTGACCGTATCGCCGGCAGTCAGCAGACCGATAACAGGGATTTTCAGCATCGTTGCGATTCCGATTTCATAAGCGGTTCCTGGGTCAGTAATTTCGTGTTCATAATCTAAAATAGCGACGATAGCATCGGCTGTTTCAATATGATGCATATCCTTAAAATAGGTCTCGCTTGCCCATTCCGGTGTGAAGACTTCATACTCGCATGTTTGGTCTAAACGTGGAGAATGAAATTCGGTAACAGTTGGGTTGTTCTTCAAGGCTTTTTCCACTGAGTGAATTAGAGAAATTTGTTCCTTAGAGAAAAATGGCCCTGCTAAATAAATTTTCATTAGGCAACAACTCCCATCTCAGATAATTCGATACAGACTTTATTGATCAATGATTGGTAATCGTCTGAGATCAATATGTGTTTGATTGCTTGATAGTCAATGAAATCTTCATTTGAAGCCTTAATCAGAAATTCGATCAAGGACTGATAGTAGCCGTCAATATCAAGGATAGCGATAGGTTTTGGCGGAACAAGTCCAATGGCGATTGAGCTCAGTAAATGAAATAATTCTTCCAGTGTTTCTAGTCCTCCAGGTAATATCAAATAGGCATCTGATTTATTGATCAGAAGTTGTTTTTTCTCATCCATTGTTTCAGTAAAAATAAATTCATTGATCTCTTTACGAGAAAGATCATCATCAAAGAATCCACGAGAGCAAATTCCGGTCACATTCCCGTGCTTATTGATAACACCATTGCTTACTGCACCCATTAAACCGCTGATTGAGCCGCCAGAAACTAAGTCCAATCCTTTATCAGCGATATACTCGCCAATACGTTCTGCAAGTTCTTTATATTTTGCTTCTTTTCCATAGCATACGCCACAAAAAACTGCTAATTTCATAAATATTACCACCAATCTTTTTCTTTGAGAGTTCATCATAGCTCTAAAAAAATTTAAATAAAAGACTAGATATTGTATTAAATTTGTGTTATTAGCTAAAAACATACAATATGTTGTGTTTTGATTAAAGGGCGTACTTGATTAATATGAAATTTTTTTACTGATTTATTAATACATGCAGGTTATTATTTTTAGTTTTCTGCTGTGGTGGTGAAGGGAACAGCTTTACGGTCAATATGAATGATGCGTCTGTCTATCGACCAAAAATCGGCAAAAAAAAAGACAATCAATGGTGAACACTACTGATTGTCTTTTTTAGGTTATTTTTTTTGAAAAATCTGATTTATAGCATTCATTTTCTCCAGGGCGGGTCTAATTTTTCTGCGAGAGATTAAACAGGAATGATTTTGATCAAAATAAACTACACCTTCTGATCGATCAATCTGTGCAATATTTTCTAAGTTGACGACGAAAGAGCGGTGGACCTTAAAGAAACGTTCATCCAAACTTTCGATTTCACCAAGTGTCGCATAAAAATTGACTAAACGAGATTTGCAAATAAGCCGCAGTTTATGAGAAATCTCAGTTGTTTCAAAATAAAGAATGTCAGAGAAGGGGACTTGGAAATTACTGTGCTGATTGCTAAAAAAGAACGTTTCTTCTTTTTTTTCACTAGCTCGGTTATTTAAAAGGTTCTCAAAACAGTCAACTAAATGCTGTTTGATAGTATCAATGGGACTATCTTTAGCAATAAAATCAAAAGCAGAAACCTTATAAGCATAAGTAATTGGCGCAAATTCTGAATGAGTGGTAATAAAGACGATCACTCCATAAGGGTCCATAGTCCGAATCTGACTAGCGATTTCTAACCCCTTTTTCTTTTCTCCATTGATTTCTATATCGAGAAAGTAGATGTTTTGATCAACGGTTTCTTGAACTTTTTTTAGTAGAGTTTCTGGTCTTGCAGTGGTAACGATTGATTTCGCTGGCCAACGTTTTTCTAAAAGGATTTCGCGAATGACTAGCTCTAAACGTTGCTGATGCATGATATCGTCCTCTAATAAAAAAATGTTCATCGTGGGATTTCCTCCTTGATCATCAAAATTTGTCGAAATACACCATCCTGATATTCTGTCTGCAATGAAAGATTTGTATAGTTTTGAAGAATTGTTTGGATCGTGGCTAAACCTAGACCACGATTTTTCCCTTTAGTTGAAAAATCTTTATCGAAGATTCTTACGATATCAATTGGTTCATCAGAACAGGAATTTTCAATAGTAAGTTGTATCTCTTTTTCTTTTTTATTTTTCAAAAAGACGATCGTTACAAAAGGATTTTCAGCGTCCTCAGCAGCTTCAATCGCATTATCTAATAAAATAGAAGTGATGCGCACATAATCTAAAACCTCAATCGGTTCATCTTGAATAATATCTTCAATTTCTAAATGAACAGGGATATTTTTCTGCCACGCTTGAATAATGTGGGTGGAAAATATCCCTTTTATCGGTAAAGTCTTCAGATTGTTCAATTTCCCTAAGGCATAATGGTCATCTTCTAAAACGATTCCTTCCGTTTCCAATATCCGGGCATACGTATCTTCAATCACAGACAAATCCTTTGTTTTGATACTCTGATTCAAGCTGATAAGCACATTATGATAATCGTGACGAAAACTTCTAAGCTCACTATACATTGCTTCGATTTGCTGAACATAAGAGGTCAAATCAGCCAACTGATTGTCTTTTAGTTGTTGGATGCGCTGTTTGTCCAGCTGACGAGTTTTGATATTCAAATAGATTACCAATAGGACGATGACTAGGATGAATATAGCGATCAGATATTTTCGAATGGGATTTTCGTCTTTTAAAATATACTTTTCTATCCAATAATTCCCGAACTGAATGATACAACATAGAGTTAGTAAAACATTTATAAATAATAGAAAAACTTGATTCCAACTATCCTGAAACTTCTCTAAAAGGGAGATGCTAGGTTTAATCAATCGCAATAAAACGAGATTGCATACTATTGAAAAAATGGGCGAGACGGCAATGTTTACTAGGTACATGTATTGATCAAAAAGTTTTTCTCCAATAATAAAACTAATTGACGAGTTCATGAAATAAGCAAAAACAACATAAGAGAATATTGTGTATATACCGAAAAACCAGATTAAATTAATATTACAGTCTTTGTTTAGCTTTTTTCCAATAAACAAAAAATAAATCATAATTGCTACAAAAATCCCGTAACTAAAGATTAGATAAACTAGAATCGAAATTACGGGAAGAATAATCATTACTCTGATAGGAATCTTTTTGTTTATTAACTTAGAATAGATAAATAATTGAGAAAAATTTTCTATAGAAGTTAATAGGAATAACGTAAGGATTCCCATTCTATTTTTTCATTTTTAAGTTTTTTAGTTTTGGATTTTTTGGTTCATATCCCCACATGATACAAGGTCCGCCTAATAGAGTAGTAGAAGCAGTGACAAGAGTTTTTGAAATGTTCTTTTTCAATTGATTACGGTTGTACTTGATAGTTTTCATAATTTTTATAGCTCCTTTTATTTAATTTATAAAACAGTGGATGAATCATGATGATTTCCACAAATAACCCGGTGATCATTAATGTTCCTATTTCGTTATTTACAAAAAATACAGCTATGAAGATAGCTAACAAAGCACTTAAGAAAGAAAATATACGTTTCCTTTTACGTTCACTTACGCTAACCAAGGGATTTTTTTCAGTATCCGCTGGAGCGTACAATAAGACGCAGCATAGGATCACGAGGGAAAGAATCGTCATCCAAAAGAAAGATAAGCTAAAATCCATTTTTTGAAGTATAAATGGAATGCCAACAAATGTTGTGATACCAAAAATAGAGCAATTAATGGTTGACTTCGCGTGCCAACCCCCAGCATGCCACCTCAAAAGAACGTAGGGCAGGTTCATGATAAATGTTTCAAATAGAACCCCTAAAAGATAAGCGATTACATAAACCTGGACAGTTTTGAAGATATTAATCAAAAAAATTTCCAGAGAATAGGCGACATTTTCATATTCATCTTCTGTCATATACTTCTTTGCTTGGATCTTATTTAATAAGAAAAACGTGAAGGTATGTGTCATTGTCTCACCTCTTTTGAGTAACTTTGTGTTACTTTTCGATTGTAAAGTATTTGCTTAATGACTACAACGAAAAAACGTGAATAGGCTAAATTACTCCTACATGATCAATTATACTTCTTGTTCGGCTAATAAAAAATCTTTAAGAGAGTCTTTTAATGGAGCATATTTTCTTCTGGAAAAGGGACAACTATTGTTAGAATGATCTTCTAAAAAGTAAATGTTTCGATCGTATTTGTTAATCTCTCGGATCATATACAGGTTAACGATAAAGGAGCGATGACAACGAAATAGCCAGCTTTGACTTGTATCTTCGAAGTCGTTTAAGTCGCCTGAAGCATAATGCTTCTCTTCTTTAGTAACAAAGCATAACGTATGGTTTTTCGCAGGATCTATAGTGATATATAGCAATTCAGTCGCTTGGATAACAACTGGCCCTTTTTTTGTTTCTAAAAAAATCGACGTCCGCATTTTTTTCTCCCCTTTTTAAGAATAATAATAGTGAGTTGAAGATGATTTGTTAAGACTTATACCGCGAATGGTTCAATTTCAATCGTATACGGTATGTTTTGAGTTTTTAATGGTTTGTTGTTTCAAATTCTATGCAAGAAAATTGAAGGACGAAATGGCTGGTGTTAGTGAGAGCATGATCTAAGCAAACAGAGCAGTGGGAAAATATTCAAAAGATGAAAAAAGTGATGAATCGCGGAAGCAGAGATCATGTCAAAATATGATTGAGAATTTTTGACATGTAGCTGTGCTTAGCGAAAAATATTTGATCTCTTGGTATTCAAGAACACTTAGGGCATGATAGTATTCAAATTACGAAGGAAGATAAGATCGTCTGCTATGTCTGATAAGCAAACTGTTGAAGCATTAGTCAAACCAATTTCAATAGAGGCTATTAATGTAGGAAAGTAGAGAACTTGAATATTGATAAGTACAACCTTTTTTAAAAGGATGCTCAGGAATCACTATGAGGAGGAACTATCATGAAGAAAACATTTGTCTTGGCTCCAGACTCTTTTAAAGAAAGTATGACTGCAAAAAAGGCCTGTAACGCGATGGAACGAGGAATTCGCAATGTGTTTCCCGAGGCCGAAGTCATTCACGTTCCAATGGCAGATGGAGGAGAAGGGACGGTTGATGCGTTAGTTGACAGCAGCAAGGGCGCAAGAATCGAAGTGACCGTTTCTGGTCCGCTACCGCCGGAAAAAGTTTTGACCTATTATGGCCTATTGGGTGATAAAAAAACAGCTGTAATAGAAATGGCTAAAGCTAACGGTATCGAACAATTGGCAAAAGAAAAAAGAAATCCTTTGCTTACATCAACTTATGGTACCGGAGAAATGATCAAAGCAGCGTTGGATCAAGGTGTTGAGAAAATTATTATCGGAATCGGCGGCAGCGCGACAAATGATGGCGGTGCAGGAATGGCACAGGCGTTGGGCGCTCGTTTCTTAGATGAAGACAACCATGAATTACCGCTGGGCGGCGCAGCATTAAAAGCATTAGCTAAGATCAATACGACTAAGCTTGATCCTAGGCTTAAGGATACGGAGATCATTATTGCCAGCGACGTGATCAATCCATTGATAGGTCCAAAGGGGGCCTCGGTTGTTTTCGGTCCGCAAAAGGGCGCCACACCATTGATGGTTGAAGAGTTGGATCAGGCACTGGCTCACTATGCGGCGGTCATTGAAAGAGATTTAGAGATAAAGATAAAAGAACAACCTGGTGCTGGAGCCGCTGGCGGATTAGGCGCAGGACTTTTAGTTTTTACAGGAGCGAAGATGCATTCTGGCATTGATTTAGTCATTGAATTGACTGACCTAGAGGAAAAGATTGCACATGCTGATTACGTGTTTACCGGTGAGGGCGGGATGGATTTTCAAACAAAATTTGGCAAGACTCCCTATGGCGTGGCAAAAATCGCGAAGAAATACAATAAACCAGTTTTTGCTTGTGCTGGTTTTATCGGCGAGCAAGTCGATGTGCTGTATGAGGAAGGGATCACGGCGATTTTTGGCATTTTAGCTAAAGCTGGCCCACTGGAAGAGGCTTTGGCTTTAGGCGAAATAAATTTGGAACGAACGGTTGAAAATATCGTTCGTGTGCTAGGTGTACGGCGAAGGCTCTTCTGATAGGTAATAAATGAATAATGATTGTAGGAAAAGGCGTTCTAAAAAGAATGCCTTTTTTGTGTCTCTTGTAAATGGAAATAGACTCAGTATTAAAATCTTTTCGATTGATAAAATTGAAAATTTATCTTAAGGAAGGCGGTAGCTTTTTATTACGAAGAAGGACTTTTCTGCTATTTCTTTTTAATATACTGTATTTTATTGATAAAAAAATTTATTTTTCTTTTTAATTGTATCGTAATTTTTACGGCAAATTAATAATTGTAGTTATTATATAACGGTATAAATTTCTATATAAAT